>UMBJ01026591.1_pt1 | contig 15113 bp, 16 predicted proteins | sample 1963961 | NCBI WGS metagenome assembly UMBJ01 (sample SAMEA4835941, study PRJEB28245) | human gut metagenome | biome: gut microbiome; material: fecal sample | place: Denmark | collected 2008 | reverse complement strand
TGCGCCAGATGGGCGGCCGCCGCCAGCAGCATCGCGGTGTGACCATCGTGGCCGCAGGCGTGCATCACCCCGGGACGGCGCGAGCGATAGCTGACGCTCCCCAGCTCGGTGATCGGCAGGGCGTCCATATCGGCGCGCAGGCCGATGACCGGCCCGGGACCGTTTTCCAGCGTCGCCACGACGCCGGTGCCGGCCAGCCCGCGGTGTACCTGCAGCCCAAACGAGGCCAGCAGCTCCGCAACGCGGCGCGAGGTCTCCTGCTCCTGATATCCGAGCTCAGGCGCGGCGTGAAATTCACGTCGCCAGCCAACGGCTTCGGCGATCAGTGACGGCGATACGGCCATGTATTACTCCTTTCCTGCATAGCGTAATGCTGAATAATCGGTCATGCGTCGCGTTTTTTCCCCGTCGCTCACCGACGTCGGGTCGCTGCCGCTCCCTCCGTTATATCCTGTCGTTAACACGCTGACAACGTCACGAAATGCGGCGGCGGCGCGGCGTACAGCCCTGTCGCCGCCCTGCGGTCCTTTTTTGGTAGTGATTTCAACGGTGACAACGGCCAGGCGATTAATTATTATGCAACTCAGGACGGCAATTTGCCGAAGGATCCACTACTGACCTCTCCGTCATCGGAAATAAAATGTTTAACCCAGACCAGAATCGTCTTGCCCCCACGCTGGCGATGATCATGGCCGCGTCGCTCGTGGGATTTATCACCGGCTATACGGTGCCGTTAATCAGTCTTGAGCTGGCGCAGCAGCAGATCGCGCCGCTGTACGTCGGCCTGCTGGCCGCCCTGCCGCCCGCCGGCATGATGATCTCCTCCTTCCTCTCTCCTGCGCTGTGCCGGCGCGTTGAAATGGGCGTGCTGCTGAGCGGCAGTCTGATCCTGCTGGCGCTGGCGACCATCGCCTCATGCATGACCACCGATATGACGCTGCTTTTGCTGCCGCGCCTGCTGACCGGCCTGGCCTCCGGGGTCATTATCGTGCTGGGCGAAAGCTGGATCACCGGCGGCGCGGCGGGCAGCCAGCGCGCCACCCTCACCGGCATCTACGCCTCGGCCTTTACCGGCTGCCAGCTGGCCGGGCCGTTACTGATCTCCGTCGGCCCCGCCTGGCAGGCCTCGGCGCTGATGGCGATCGTCGCGGTCACCGCCGTCTGCCTGCTGATGCTGCGCCATCTGCCCACTGGCACCCGCGAAAGCCTTGGGGAGCGCGCCAGCTGGCGCAGCCTCGGCGCTTTCCTGCCGGTACTGGCCTCCGGGGTCTTCTGCTTCGCCTTCTTTGACGCCAGCATCCTCGCCCTGCTGCCGCTGTACGGCATGGACAAAGGGCTGAATGAAGGGATGGCGGTGCTGCTGGTCACCGTGGTGCTCACCGGGGATGCGATGTTCCAGACCCCGCTCGGCTGGCTGGCTGACCGGGTCGGCATTCGCCGCGTGCATCTGTCCTGCGCGGTAGTCTTCAGCCTGTCGCTGCTGGCCCTGCCGCTGATGCTCGGCTCGCGCATTCAGCTGATGGCCATTTGCCTGCTGCTGGGCGCCGCCGCGGGCGCGCTTTATACCCTGTCGCTGGTGCGGGCGGGGAAAACCTTCAATGGGCAGAAGCTGATTATGATTAACGCCCTGTTCGGCTTTTTCTGGTCCGCCGGCAGCGTCGCCGGACCGGTAGTCAGCGGCATGCTGATCGGCATCACCGGCTACGATGGCCTGATCGTCACCCTGGTGGCCAGCGGCGTGCTGTTCCTGTTGATTCAATGTCTATGCAAAAACGAGAAAACCCTGCTTGCCAGTGAGCAGGAAGAGGAGATGGACGAGGCGACGGAGTCCGCACGGTAGTCCTGACGGGCTGGCCTGGCGCCAGCCCGCTCGCCAGCAACCAGGCTGAGGTTTTACGCCATCAAACCTGCTCCAGGAGGACATCATGTTTTCATACATCATGCTTGGAACCAATGACCTGCCACGCGCCATCAAGTTCTATGACCCGTTAATGGCATTGCTGGGGCACGTCAAAGCCGGCCGTAACGAACAGGGAGCGTCCTGGGGCACCTTCAATGGCAACCACACCTGCGGCCTGTGCGTGGGCACTCCCTTTGACCAGCAGCCTGCCGGGGTGGGCAATGGAACGATGGTGGCGCTCAATGCCCGCTCCATCGAACATATTGCGGAACTGCATGCCCTCGCCCTGCAACTCGGCGGACGTGACGAAGGCGGTCCCGGTCACCGGCCGCAGTATGGCGACGGTTTTCACAGCGCCTACGTCCGCGATCCCGACGGCAATAAGCTGGCGTTTGTTTATTATGCGTCTGCAGTTTGAACGTTGAGATCTGAGGAGCTTGCGGGCTGCTGGCAGGAGAGGAAATTTGACAATCTCACTTCCTACCAGTAGGTTGTCCCGGCTGAATAGAACCCGCTGTAGATAGCGCACTTTTTCACCGCAATGATTGCTGGAGCGTGAAATGATCGAACGTTCGCCGAAAGCGCGAGAAATTATGGCAAATACGAGACAGCTGCTCACCGTCGGAGGGTATAAAAGTTTTAGCTATGCCGATCTTGCTGAGCGCGTGGGAATTCGTAAAGCCAGTATCCATCATCATTTTCCCAGCAAAGAAGATTTAGTTCATGCTGTTGTACAGGAGTACCGTGCAGAAGCCCGGGCGGGCATGGAGGCCATGGATCAGCAAATACACGATCCACTGATCAAAGTGAAAGGGTACGCCGATTTCTGGTCAGCCTGTATCAAGGATGGTACTTCGTCATTTTGCATCTGTGTCATGCTTGCCGTTGAGCTTCCGACATTACCTGCCGATATTGCCGCTGAGGTCACTGGTCATTTCAGCGATCTCTCTGACTGGCTGGCATCGTTACTTAGGGCGGGTGAAACCCAGGGCGTTTTCAAACTTAATGAAACGGCGGAAGTAGAAGCCAGCGCCCTGATGGCTGGTATACATGGTGCCATGCTGGCAGCGCGGGCATTCAATAATCCGCTGGTGTTTGATCAGATTGCCTGGCCTCTGATAAACAAAATCATAAAAGTCGCCTGACGATTGCCCGGTGACTTACCGGGCAATACTTGTTGCAAAACGGCCCCTTACCTCTCACACCTCGATACCGCTTTGATGACCTCACCTGGATTGCATCAAAACATGTTGATCTTTTACCTACCTACTAGTAGGTTTACTAACAGAAAGAAGCTCACGCCGATGCTTCGCTTGTCCAACATGCCAGCTTGAGAGGGTTAAAATGACCGACAGTATTCATCAGGGGAATCAGCAGAACTGGCTCAGACAGTATTATTTTTCCCGCACCATCTTCTCGATTTTATGGGCTGTTTCCACATTTATCGCTGCCCGGCATTCTTATTTTTGGGCCTCATTTTTGTTAATTCTTTATCCCGCCTGGGATGCGATAGCGAATTACATTGATGCGATTTGAAACGGCGGATTCGGCCGTAACCGGATGCAGACGGTCAATATTATCGTAAGCGCCGTCACAACGCTGGCGGTGATATTGGCTATCAATAGCAGCATAAATGATGTGATTCGGATATTCGGTTGCTGGGCAATATTATCAGGGCTACTACAGTTGGGCGCAGCGGTTCAGCGCTGGAAAAACTATCGTGCGCAATGGAGCATGATATTAAGTGGCGCCCAGTCTACGTTAGCAGGTGCTTTTTTTCTTTTTCAGTCCCGAACAATAGAACCACCGTCTGTAGACAACATTGTTGGTTATGCGGCCTTTGGGGCTTTCTATTTTTGTATTTCAACCGTGTCGCTAACCGTTCGACAAAAAAGAGAAGCACAACAACCAGGCTGAATGCACTTCTCGTTTAGCAAAAATCGTGGACAGAATGAGTTAACACTATGAATATCAAAGTACAGGTAAACAAACAGACGGTAGTGCGTCTGGCGCTGGTCGGCATTATTCCACTGTTCCTTATTTTATTATTCCTGTGGGCTGGTGGATGGCTTACGCCTGAAAGGCTGACATCGGATAAGCTTGTCACGGTATTACAACAGTCGGGTGGCGTTCATCAAGGCTATCGGCGGAATCATGCTAAAGGCATGTGCGTGCTGGGGAGTTTTATCTCAAACGGGAATGCCAGCACGCTATCGCGCGCCTTACTATTCAGCAAAGGCGAAACCGCGGTAACAGGACGCTTGGCTATTGCAGGAGGTAATCCGGCAGCTCCGGATTATACCGTGCCTGTCAGGAGTATGGCGCTGTCCTTTACTCAGGCCAATGGTGAACAGTGGCGAACCGGGATGAACGCCATGCCATTTTTCCCCGTCAGTTCCGTCGAAAGTTTCTATGAGCTTCAAACCGCGACGCTGCCAGACGCCAAAACCGGCAAGCCGAATCCGGAAAAAGTAAATGCTTTTGTCATGAGCCATCCGGAAATCAAGCCTTTTTTTGCCTGGGCAAAGCAATACATCCCCTCTTCAAGCTGGGCCAGCGATCGCTTTAACAGCCTGAATGCTTTTCGCCTGATCGATCAGACTGGCAATGAACATCTGGTACGCTGGAGTATGGTGCCGCACACCAGGTTTGTCCCCATAAGCGATATCGATAAACAGAACAAAGATTTTCTGCAACAGGATCTTCGGCAACGTCTGGAACAGGGCACGCTGGAGTGGGATTTAGTTTTCACGCTGGCTCAGGCGGATGACAAAGGTAACGATTCCACCAAAGCCTGGCCCGCAAACCGGAAAACGATTAATGCCGGAACGTTAGTCTTAAACAAGGCCATCCCTCAACAGCAAGGACCCTGTAATGACATTAACTACGATCCCTTGATCTTGCCTGATGGCATTGCCGCGTCTGATGACCCGATACTTAACGCACGCTCATCGGCTTATACCAAATCCTACAATCTGCGTACGCATGAACAGGCACAACAAGCAGGAGAGCATTTATGAAACAGGTTGCATACTTTCATCCGGCTCTGCGCGTCCTTCACTGGCTGATGGCCGCTGCGATCCTCAGTATGTTATTTATCGGCGTGGCGATGGTCTCGACCGTATCCTCCTTGCACAGCCTGTTGGTGTCGATCCACAAGCCTCTGGGGGTGATGATATTGCTTCTGGTTATCGTTCGCTTGTGGGTGCGATTCACCACGCCTACTCCCTCTTTGCCTGCCACCATCCCTACCTGGCAGCGTGGCATTGCCCACCTTTCGCACTGGGTACTCTATCTGATGATGTTGGCCCAACCGCTAATAGGTTGGGCCATGCTTTCAGCTGCAGGATATCCCGTCACCCTTGGCTACGGGATCGTCCTGCCCCCCATCCTGGGAGTCAATAATGACTGGTATGCGGAACTACGGCCTCTTCACACCTGGGTGGCTCTGGCATTATTCGCGACAGTGATGCTTCACCTGGCGGCTGCGTTACTACATGCTTTCGTGCTACGTGACGGCGTGTTCAACAGCATGACTGGCATCCGTAAACCGTAAGCTCACGTTGCGGCCGTCCCGGGATCCGCAAGCAACACATCGGCAATATCCAGCATGACACGCAGGCGGTCCATATGCCGGAGGTCAGAGTGATAACCCACCCATATATTTTTGGATGGCGGTGGCTCCGGCATGCTGATGGGTTGCAAACCGGTGATAGCATCGCCAAGCGGCCGCGGCAGCACGGCAATCCCCATCCCCCGCTGGCACATCTGCGCCTGTACGGCCCGGCTGGTACTGGTAAACACACGTCGTGACTGAGGGAACCTGTCGAGCAGCCAGGCGACGTCAGAGAAATGGGATTGCGCCGTATTCATCAGAATAAGCCCCACTGCAGCCGGGTCGTGTTGCGCGATCCCGGCCATATCCGGCGTTCCATACAGCGCATAGGGAATGGTCATCAGGCGGCGCTGGACAATATCCGGTTCGGTAAAGGGCACGATGCGAAACGCGATGTCGGCATCACGGCGCGACAGATTAAGCAAGCGGTAACTCGCGATTATCTCCGGTACAATCGCTGGATGGCGGTGCGTCAACTCGCTCAGAACCGGCGCCAGAACATAGTTAGCAAACCACTCAGCGCAAGATATCCGCAGTACCCCTTCGAGACGTTCGTGATTCCCTGCCAGGCGTCGCTCCATCGCCAGTGCGGAGTTTTCGACCGCCTCTGCCAGCTTCAACACTCTGTCACCAGCATCCGTCAGCACCAGCCCTTCCTTTGTCCGGCGAAACAGTGCCTGCTGCGCCTCAGCCTCAAGCGCCTTTATCCGCCGACCCACCGTCGGATGGCTTACGCCAAGGCTACGGGCCGCCTCCCCGAAAGACCCCTTACGCATGACAGCAAGAAACACCCGGACGTCGCCCCATTCCATGCTATTGCCTCGCCGTTCAAAAATGAACATCGAATATACAAAATCGTCAGTTCTAAAACAACTTTGTCGATATCACTATAGCCTCCTCAACCATACCGCTCAGGGCGACAATTCCAGGAGGCTTAGATATGAACAAATTAAAAGACAAAGTGGCCATTGTGACCGGTGGATCCAGTGGGATCGGAGCAGGTATTGCCCGTCAGCTGGCGGCTAACGGCGCGAGGGTCATCGTCAACTACGCGTCAAACAGAAGCAGTGCAGATAAGGTTGTTGCAGATATTGAAGCTGCCGGTGGACGGGCCGTGGCGGTAGCGGCAGATGTCACCAATCCATCCGAGGTCGAGGCGCTGGTTAACTCAGCCATTGGCAACTTCGGGCGCCTCGACATTGTAGTGAACAACGCTGGTATCTATCAGTTCGCCAGGATTGAAGATAGTACGGAAGTACTCTATCGCAGGCAGTTTGACATCAATGTTCTCGGCCCGCTGCTATTGGTTGGCGCCGCCACCCCGCATCTGGGTAAGGGCAGCAGCATAATCAACATCAGTTCGTTCGTCACTCGCGTCGCTATCCCCGAGAGCGCCATCTACAGCGGCACCAAAGGCGCAATTGACGCCATCACCAGCGTACTCTCACGAGAACTCAGCCCACGAGGAATCCGCGTCAACGCGGTCAACCCAGGACTTATCGAAACGGAAGGTAGCCATATTTCGGGCGCGATGAACTCGGATTTTCAGATATGGAATGAAAAGCAGACGCCGCTTGGACGCATCGGCCAGGTGCAGGATGTTGCTCCAATTGTCTCATTTCTTGCATCAGACGACGCGGGGTGGGTCACCGGCGAGGTGATTCTGGCCTCTGGCGGCATGCGCTGACCCCACCCTCACGACAGCCGTTTCTTACCGAGGACGGCGGCCATTCACTATGGAGTGTACAATGTCGACACCTACCATCATGCAAGCCGAGCCGCGTCGCTGGGCAATGTTTGTTATCCTGCTGGTCGGCGCGTTTTTGCCGCCGCTCGATTTTTTTATAGTCAATGTTGCGCTGCCTGCCATTCAGGGTGAGCTGGGTGCCTCATCCTCCGCGGAACAACTGGTCATTTCATCCTATGCTGCCGTGTACGCGGTCACATTAATTACCGGCGGCCGCCTGGGTGATATATATGGTCGTGGAAAGATGTTTTTTCTTGGGCTGGTCGGTTTTGCTGCCGCATCGCTGCTGTGCGGTTTAGCCTGGTCACCATGGGTACTGATTACCGGACGGGTGTTACAGGGAGCCACGGCCGCGATTATGGCACCCCAGGCGCTGGCTTCCGTACAGGCTATTTTCCCGGAGGCGGAAAAACCGCTAGCACTGAGCATCTATGGCGCAGTATTTGGTCTGGCGTCGGTTATCGGGCAGGTGTTGGGCGGCATTCTCATTTCAGTGAACCTGTTTCACCTGGGATGGCGAGCTATTTTTCTCGTTAACCTGCCGGTGGCGCTGCTGGTCATTCTCTGCGGCCTGCCGCTGGTAAAAGAGACACGGGCGCAATCTGCTCAGAAACTCGACCCGGTCGGTATGCTGCTGGCAACCGTCATGCTGAGCACGCTGATTGTGCCACTGATTGAAGGCCGTGAGGCGGGATGGCCCTGGTGGACATGGCTGTCATTTTTGGCCTTCCCGTTACTGGTCTCATTGTTATGGCGTTATGAACGTCGCCTTAGCCAGCATGGCGGTTCTCCGCTGCTTGATCCGACGGTGTTACGTGCCCCAGGCCTGGGCCAGGGACTGGCGATCGTTTTGCTGTTTTATTCCATCGGCGCCTTTTTTCTGTTGTTTTCTGTCTATCTCCAGGACGCGCTACATATAAACGCCCTGAACGCGGGCCTGATTTTTCTGCCTTTTGGCGTCGGCTTTCTTATCGGTCCGTTGCTGACCCCTTTCCTGAGACGTTTTGCCGGAAATTATCTGAGTGCAATAGGGATGGGATGCGAGACTTCCGGGCTAGCAGGCCTTGCAGGGTTGATTGCCAACACGATGACGGGCACGCCTCCGCCCATGCTGCCTCTCGCACTACTGCTCTTTGTCACCGGACTTGGCCAGGGACTGGCGATGCCTACGCTGGTGCGGATGGTGACAGGTCGCGTTGCGCCAGAGTTTTCAGGGATGATTGCCGGCGTGACCAGCTCGACGCTCCAGATCAGCACGGCGCTAAGCGTCGCCATCATCGGCGGCATTTTTTACAGCATGTTGGAAAACGGGAGAAGTGGCGCAAATATCACGCATGCCTTTATCGTCGCCCTGCTAACGATGGCGGTATGTCTCGCCACGGGCGCCGGGCTAAGTATCCGGCTTATCAGACGCTCCACTGGTTTATTTTCAACTGCGGCCCGTCTTCCTGGCAGCAAAAGCAACAGGCATGTGGCTGATTGAATACGCGATGCTCAAACAGTAAAGCCCCCTGACGCAGAGATAGTTTAAGCTTGTGTAACAGTATTTTTGGACATCACCGCTGCTTCGAGCACGCTGTCATTTTTAAATCATCCATTTGAGAAAAATCATGAAAAAGTCGATAGTTCCTGAAGAGTTTCAACATTATTTTAATGACTGGCACTTCTCCCCCATCATCGAGTCAGATGGCACAGTGTACCTATCAGGTGTTACCGCCGCGCGTAAAGACAAACCGATTAGTCAGCATCCTGAAGAACAATTTCATGATGCTTTTTATAAGCTGGGGGTTTATTTAGAAGCAGCCGGATTAACTTATGAAAACATACTTGAAATGACGACTTTTCATATTGACCTAAAAAAACATATAGACCTTTTTTCTAAGGTAAAAGATAGGTATATAAAAGCTCCATACCCGGCATGGACCGCCATCGGTGTATCAGAGTTCATTCCAGAAAATGCCCTTGTGGAAATGCGGATTGTGGCAAAAATGGAGGTTGTGTAATCCGATAATGGTGATGCATTTCTGATCAGAGCTCAGCGGGCTGGCCTGGCGCCAGCCCGCTCGGTTTACAGCACCTTGCTGAGGAACGCGGCGGTGCGTGGGTTGCTCGGCGCGCTAAAGATCTGCCCCGGCTTGCCCTCTTCCTGAATCACGCCCTGGTCGATGAAGATCACCCTGTCGGCTACTTCACGGGCAAAGCCCATTTCGTGAGTCACGATCACCATGGTCATCCCCTCGCTGGCGAGGTTTTTCATCACCTCCAGCACGTCGCCCACCAGCTCCGGATCCAGCGCCGACGTGGGCTCATCGAACAGCATAATCGACGGCTTCATCGCCAGCGCGCGGGCGATGGCTACCCGCTGCTGCTGGCCGCCGGACAGGCTCGAGGGCCAGGCGTCGCGCTTATCGCTTAAGCCCACCTTCGCCAGCAAGGCGTCCGCCAGGTCGACCGCCTGCTGGCGCGGCATATTGCGCAGATTCATCGGCGCCATAATCAGGTTTTCCAGCACCGTCATATGCGGGAACAGGTTAAAGCGCTGGAACACCATGCCGACGCTTTCGCGCATCTTGTTGAGGTCGGTGGTCTGGTCGTGGGCGGCAAAGCCGTTAACCACCACCTCGCCTTCGCTGACCGTCTCCAGGGCGTTCATGCAGCGCAGGAAGGTACTTTTCCCCGAGCCGGACGGGCCGATGATGCACACCACTTCCTGCGGTTTAATATCGCAGCTGATGCCGCGCAGCACGTGGCTGTCGCCGAAGCGCTTATGTAAGTTATTAATGTGAATCACTTTTGCCAAACCTCTTTTCCAGACGGTTAACCAGCTGCGCCAGCAGGAAGGTGATCACCCAGTAGACCAGGGAGATGGTCAGGTAGGGTTCCCAGTAGGTGGCGTAGGCGCCGGAGACGGTGCGCGCGGCGTAGGCCAGATCGGCCAGGCCAATCGCCGAAGCCAGCGACGAGTCTTTGACAATGGCGATGGCGTTGTTGCCCAGCGGCGGCAGAATGCGGCGAAACGCCTGCGGCAGGATCACCTTGCGCATGGTTTTCCACCACGGCATGCCCAGCGCGCGGGAGGCCTCCATCTGCCCTTTGTCGATCGACTGGATGCCGGCGCGGAAAATCTCCGACACATAGGCTCCGGCGTTAAGGGTGATCGCCACGATGCAGGAGAGGAACGCCCCGTAGCTGGCGCGCAGCTCGCGGGCAAAGTCAGCGCTCATCAGGCCGCCGGTTACCAGCAGGCCGTCGCGCGGGTTGATAAACAGCGGCACCAGCGCAAAGTGCACCACCATAATCTGCACAAACAGCGGCGTACCGCGGAAGGCGCTAACGTAAAAACGCACCGGAAACTGCACCAGGTAGCGGAGAATATATTTCCACGGCCCGTGCTCGGCCTTCGCCATCCGCCCGAGACCGAGAGTTAACCCCCACAGCGTCCCGAGGATCACGCAGATAATGGTACATTTAATCGTCATCAGGGCGCCGTCCACAAACAGCGGGCCGTACTCCTCGATGATCTCCCAACGGAATCCCGTCATAGTCCTTCCCTAAAAAATACGGCTATCGCCTGGGCGATAGCCGTGGTCACTGAAAAAGGTGGATTATTGCGCTGGCAGCGTCGGCACGTTGTCGTCGAACCAGGTTTTATAGATTTTGGCGTAAGTCCCGTCAGCAACAATCTTTTGCAGCCCGGCGTTGATCTTGCCCAGCAGTTCGCTGTTGCCTTTCGCCACCGCAATACCGAAATACTGACGCTCAAATTTGGCATCCGGCACCAGCTTGAACTGCTTCTCCGGGTGCTGTTTGATGTAGTACTTCACCACCCCGACGTCGCCAACCGCGGCGCTGACGCCGTCCTCAAACAGCTCCTGGAGCATCAGCGGGGTATTGTCGAAACGCTTGATCGCGGTGCTGTTTTTGCCCAGCACCTCAGAAACCACGATATCGCCGGTGCTGGAGTTCACCACCCCGACCTTCTCGTTTTTCAGGGCCGCCAGCGAATCCACCTGCGAGTCCTGGGCGACGACGATAGACTGCTCGGCCGGGAAGTACGGCGCGGAGAAATCGACCATCTGTTTGCGTTTATCGGTGATGGTGATCCCGGAGATGATGATATCGCGGTCGCCGGTGTTCAGCGTGGCGAAGATGCCTTCCCATGGGGTATTGACCAGCTTGACGTCAAAGCCTTCGGCTTTAGCGATGGCTTTGATGATGTCGATGTCGAAACCTTCCAGCTGTTTCTGGCTGTTTTCAAATTCAAACGGCCGGTAGGTGCCGCCGGAACCGACGGTATAGGTTTCCGCAGCCGCCTGTCCGGCTGCCGTCAGCGCGGCCATCATGAAACACGCCTTGAGCAAATTCTTGACCATGAGATTTCCTTTTTATGCATTTATTTTGCATAAAAATACACACACTGACTTTTATATGCAACCGGAAACCTTCCCGCTGGTGAATTATCTCTTCAACTGCCCCGTTTACCGCCGGATTTACCGATGGCCCGGTGCAGGTCGTTGATTCGTTTCAGGGATTTCACCGTTTTTTGTGGCGTGGTGGAGGCCACCGACAGGACAATCATCTCCAGGCAGACCAGCACCGTGCCGTGCAGCGGCATCCGGCTGCTGTCCCCGCCGCGCGGGACGTCGATCACCACCTGCGCCTCCTGGCTGAAGCGCGAGTCCACCGCCTGGGTCAGCAGGATGGTCGGAATACCCAGCCGCTTCGCCTCGCGCAGGGTGGTCATCCCTTCGCGATGGGGGGATTTTTGCCCCATCATGATCAGCACATCGCCGCGCTGCAGGCCGATAAGCTGCTCGGCGAGGCTGAAGCCCGTGCGGTTCATCACATACGCCGGCAGGCCAATGCGGCTGAACAGCCGGGCGGTGTACTCGGCGAGGATCCCCGAGGCGCCGATGCCGAAGATCCCTACCTGGCGCGCGTCGCTGAGCAATGCCACCGCCTGCGCCACCGCCGCGCGGTTGTCGGCTCGCGAAAGGACCTCGCAGACCCGCTGATGACCTTCAAGCACAAAATCAATACTGGAGTTGACGTCGCTGGAGAGCGCCGTGACCGTCGAGCGCATCTTTTCCGCCGAGGTGACCGAGGTGCCGAACCAGCGCTCCATGGTCTGCTTAAGCTCGCGCAGCCCGGCAAATCCCAGCGCCTGGATGGCGCGCACCACCGTGGCGTCGGAGGTCTGGGTCGCCGTGGCGATCTCCATCGCCGTATGCTCCAGCACCACCTCGCGGTTGTCGTTGATATAGCTGACCACGGCCCGCAGCCGGGGGGAAAGCTGGTGCGCTCGGGCGCGATAGCGTTCGCCGAACAGATCGACTTTGCCCTTCTCTTTTTTTACCGCGCTTTTCATTTGGCCTCCGCCGGGATCGGCCTGCCGGCAATATGCGACTGCACCTGGGCCACCATCAGAGACAGCGCGGCGTAGGAGTTAGAGATCACCTCTTCCCGCGGCAGCAAAATATAGTGCCCGGTGCGGCAGGCACGCAAAAAGTCACACCAGCCGGGCATCACGCCTTCCATCGCCTGCAGCTCATCCTGCGGCTTACCGCCGGTATCCGACCGCCAGGTAGCGAAGACAAAATCGGCGTCCAGCTCCGGCAACTGTTCAGCGCTGACATCAATGCGCTGACCGTCGGGGATCCGCTCAATCAGCGGCGGAAAGCGGAACCCGGCATCGCGCAGCACCCGGCCCAGCGCATGATACGAATGATGCACCGTGACCTTGCCGTTGTTCGCCTGGATCACGGAGACGCTGTACTGCGGTGGGTTGACCATCGCTTTAAGCTGTTTGATTTGTTCCTGATAGCGGCGCTCAAGGATCGCCAGCCGCGGCTGGGTGCCGGTCAGCTGCGCCAGCTTGCGGTAAATCTCCGGGGCGCTACCCTGCAGATGGTCGATGCTCACCGTCGGGGCAATCTTCTCCAGTTGCTCCACTGACACATGGCGGCTGGGCTCGGTGATAATCAGATCCGGCTTTGCGGCGGCTACCGCTTCCAGATCGATATCGGCGGTGCCAATAAAGCGGATATCGCTGTTGTCGAAATCGACACCGGTGAGCTGGGCGCTGGCGCGCAGATAGTGGCTGCCGTCCGGGCGCGTCCGGCCGTGGCTGGCGATCGGCGGCACCCCGAGCTCAATCAACGGAATGGTAATATCGAGATCGTGCATCGAAACAATGCGTTGCGGATGCAGCGGCACGGTGACCGTGCGGCCTAAATCATCGGTGAAAGTTTGAGTTTGTGGGGCGGCGGCACTGACGGCCCCCGTCAGCAACAGCAGCAATGAGACGAACCAACGCATACTACCTTCCTGGTTAAAGGGCATCACGGCGACGCCAGAGCAAGACAACAAAGAATGGGCAGCCCACCAGGGCAATGACAATCCCCGCCGGGATCTGCAGCGGGGCAAACGCCAGCCGGCCAAGGGTATCGGTTACCAGCACCAGCAAGGCGCCAATCAGCGCGCTGCCGCACAGCAGCGATACCTGGCCGCCGCGCAGCACAAAACGCGCCATATGCGGCGCCATCAGGCCCACAAAGCCCAGGCTGCCGACGCAGGAGACGCTGGCCGAGGTCAGCAGCACCGGCGCGAAAAAGCGCAGCATCGTCAGCTGCTGCAGACGTACGCCGAGGCCGATGGCGGTCCGGTCGCCCAGCAGCGCCACGTCCGCCGCTCGGGCGGTACAGAACAGGATGATGGCCCCGGGCAGCGCCCAGCAAAAGGCCACCGCCAGCAGCGGCCATGTGGCGGCCTGCAGGCTGCCCGCCAGCCAGATCATCGCCGTCTGCACGTCGCGAACGTCGGCGGTGGTCATAAAGATGCCGACCGCTGCCGCCAGAGTCCAGGAGACGCCGATGCCAATTAAAATAAAGCGTGGCCGCGAACAGTCGCGCGCCAGCGTCAGGACCAGCAAGGCCACCGCCACGCCGCCGACCATTCCCGCCAGCGGCCGCCAGACCAGGCCTACCGCCGGGAAAAACAGCACCAGCGCCAGCACCACGATGCTGGCCCCCTCTTTGACGCCAATCAGCCCCGGGTCGGCCAGCCCGTTACGGGTGATGCTCTGCATCGCCGCGCCGGCCATCCCCAGCATGGCCCCGCACAGCAGCGCCATCAGGATCCGCGGCAGGCGGATATCAAACAGAATAAAGCGCGGCTGCTCGCCCATCTCCTGCGGCGCCAGCAGGGCCCGCGCCAGCGTCGACGCGGGCAACGGAAAGCTGCCGCGGCTGAGGCTGTACAGCCCGAGCGCCAGCAGCATCAGCATCATGATGGCGGCAATGTTGAGCGCCGCCGGGCGCAGCAGCAGCTGGCGGGAGGCGATAACCAGCGGCCGAAAACCGGCCCGGTGAACGGCGCGCGTCATTTAAAAAACCTCGCGGCGATAAAGATAAACAGCGGCGCACCCACCAGGGCGGTCATCGCCCCGGTCGCCAGCTCCTGCGGCGCGACCAGCGTCCGGGCGGCGATGTCCGCCAGCACCAGCACCAGCGCCCCCACCGGCGCCGCCAGGGGCAGCGCCAGACGGATATCTTCCGTCACCAGACGGCGCACCACGTGCGGCACCACCAGCCCGACAAAACCGATCGGCCCGGCCACCGCCACCACCGCACCGCACAGCAGCGCAATCGCCAGCAGACCCAGCAGCCTCGTCTGGACGAGATTAACGCCAAGGCCCAGCGCCACCTTATCCCCCAGCGCCAGCACATTAAGCCGTGGGGCAATGAGCAGCGCGACGCCAAGGCCGATCAGCGCCGGAACCAGCGCCGTCTGCAGCGTGCTCCAGTTCAGTCCGGCCAGGTCGCCGGCCAGCCAGGTACGCATCGCCAGCA
>UMBJ01018961.1_pt1 | contig 15330 bp, 10 predicted proteins | sample 1963961 | NCBI WGS metagenome assembly UMBJ01 (sample SAMEA4835941, study PRJEB28245) | human gut metagenome | biome: gut microbiome; material: fecal sample | place: Denmark | collected 2008 | reverse complement strand
AGCGGAAGCGGCAGACTCGATAACGTCAGGGTAGATGGTACCCTGCGCCAGCCATTTGACGTCGTCCAGCTTCAGCGCTTCTTCGTCGAACACTTCCACGAAGACGCGGCCGATGATTTTACGTTTCGCTTCCGGATCGTTCTCGCCTTTCAGCGCGTCGAGGAAGCGCTGCTCGCCTTCAACGTGAACAATGTTCAGGCCAAAGTGGTCGCCAAACATGTCCATCACCTGCTGCGCTTCATTCAGACGCAGGAGACCGTTATCCACGAATACGCAGGTCAGGTTTTTGCCGATGGCGCGGTGCAGCAACATCGCGGTCACCGAAGAGTCCACGCCGCCGGAGAGGCCAAGGATCACTTTGTCATCGCCAACCTGCTGGCGGATACGCTCGACGGCGTCGTCGATGATTTTCGCCGGGGTCCACAGGGCTTCACACTGGCAGATGTCGCGCACGAAGCGCTCCAGCATACGCATCCCCTGACGGGTGTGGGTCACTTCCGGGTGGAACTGCACGCCGTAGAAGCGTTTTTCTTCGTTGGCCATAATGGCGAACGGGCAGTTGTCGGTGCTGGCGACGGTGACGAAGTCAGACGGGATGGAGGTGACTTTGTCGCCGTGGCTCATCCACACGTCCAGCAACGGTTTGCCGTCCGCGGTCAGGGAGTCTTCGATACCGCGCACCAGCGCGCTGTCGTTAACCACTTCAACCTGCGCGTAGCCAAACTCACGCTCGTTAGAACCTTCCACATGGCCGCCCAGCTGCATCGCCATGGTCTGCATGCCGTAGCAGACGCCAAATACCGGCACGCCGGCTTCAAACACATACTGCGGCGCGCGCGGGCTGTTCTCTTCGGTAGTACTTTCCGGGCCGCCGGAAAGAATGATGCCGCTTGGATTGAATTCGCGGATCTGTGCTTCTGTGACATCCCACGCCCACAGCTCACAGTAGACGCCCAGCTCACGCACGCGACGCGCCACCAGCTGAGTATACTGAGAGCCGAAGTCGAGGATGAGAATGCGATGTTTATGAATGTTTTCCGTCATTGACGCTAATTCCGAGGCAAGTGAAACAGAGTAAATAAATCGCCCGACGCTAGGTCGGGCGAAGAAATCAGGAGCCCAGACGGTAGTTCGGGGACTCTTTGGTGATGGTCACGTCGTGAACGTGGCTTTCCTGAATGCCCGCACCGCTGATGCGTACGAATTCAGCTTTGGTACGCAGCAGGTCAATGGTACCACAGCCGGTCAGACCCATACAGGAACGCAGACCGCCCATCTGCTGGTGAATGATTTCTTTCAGGCGACCTTTATAGGCCACGCGGCCTTCGATACCTTCCGGCACCAGTTTGTCAGCGGCGTTATCGCTCTGGAAGTAGCGGTCAGAGGAGCCTTTAGACATCGCGCCAAGAGAGCCCATGCCGCGGTAAGATTTGTAAGAACGGCCCTGGTAGAGTTCGATTTCACCCGGGGATTCTTCGGTACCCGCCAGCATAGAGCCGACCATCACCGCGGCCGCGCCGGCAGCGATGGCTTTGGCGATATCGCCGGAGAAACGGATACCGCCGTCAGCGATAACCGGAATACCGGTCCCTTCCAGTGCTTCCACCGCGTCGGAAACGGCGGTGATCTGCGGCACGCCCACACCGGTGACGATACGGGTCGTACAGATGGAGCCCGGGCCGATACCCACTTTCACCGCGCTGCAACCGGCTTCCGCCAGCGCGCGCGCGCCTGCACCGGTGGCCACGTTGCCGCCGATGATCTGCAGGTCCGGGTATTTCGCGCGGGTTTCACGAATGCGCTGCAGGACGCCTTCAGAATGACCGTGCGAGGAGTCGATCAGCAGAACGTCAACGCCCGCGGCTACCAGCGCGTCAACGCGCTCTTCGTTGCCGGCACCGGCGCCGACCGCCGCGCCTACGCGCAGACGGCCCTGCTCATCTTTACAGGCATTCGGTTTACGTTCTGCTTTCTGGAAATCTTTAACAGTGATCATGCCGCGCAGGTGGAAGCTCTCATCCACGACCAGCGCCTTCTCAACGCGTTTTTCATGCATCTTAGCGAAGACCACCTCGCGGCTTTCGCCTTCACGTACGGTAACCAGACGCTCTTTCGGGGTCATATAGACGCTGACCGGCTGGTTCAAATCGGTGACGAAACGCACGTCGCGGCCAGTGATGATACCGACCAGCTCGTTCTCTTCCGTAACCACCGGGTAGCCGGCGAAGCCGTTACGCTCGGTCAGCTCTTTCACTTCACGCAGGGTGGTGGTTGGCAGAACGGTCTGCGGGTCGGTGACCACGCCGGACTCATGTTTCTTCACGCGACGAACTTCTTCCGCCTGGCGCTCGATGGACATGTTTTTGTGAATAAAGCCGATGCCGCCTTCCTGTGCCAGGGCAATAGCCAGACGCGCTTCCGTTACGGTATCCATGGCTGCGGAGAGCATAGGAATATTCAGACGAATGGTTTTCGTCAGCTGAGTGCTGAGATCGGCAGTATTCGGCAGAACGGTAGAATGAGCGGGAACGAGGAGGACGTCGTCAAACGTCAGGGCTTCTTTAGCGATACGTAGCATGGGCAATATCTCGACCAGGGTGGATAAATATTGCCGTGGCATTATACAGAGCGTAACCGATTGCATCTACCCTTTTTTGCAAATAATACTTGCCATCCCCTCTGAGCGCGTTACTATCGACTGAATAACCTGCTGATTTAAAGTTTGATCTTGCTCACATGTTACCCTCTCAATCCCCCGCAATTTTTACCGTAAGCCGCCTCAATCAGACGGTGCGTCTGCTGCTTGAGCGCGAAATGGGCCAGGTTTGGATCAGCGGCGAGATCTCTAACTTCAGCCAGCCCTCCTCTGGCCACTGGTACTTCACCTTAAAAGACGATAACGCCCAGGTGCGCTGCGCGATGTTCCGCAACAGCAACCGCCGGGTGACGTTTCGCCCACAGCACGGGCAGCAGGTGCTGGTTCGCGCCAACATCACCCTGTATGAGCCGCGCGGCGACTACCAGATTATCGTCGAAAGCATGCAGCCCGCCGGCGAAGGGTTATTACAGCAGAAGTATGAGCAGCTCAAAGCGCAGTTAACGGCGGAAGGACTGTTCGAGCAAAAACATAAGCAGGCGCTCCCCTCACCCGCCCACTGCGTCGGCGTCATCACCTCGAAAACCGGTGCGGCGCTGCACGATATTCTCCATGTTCTCAGGCGCCGCGATCCCGGGCTGCCGGTGATCATCTACCCAACCGCGGTCCAGGGTGACGACGCCCCCGGGCAGATTGTGCGCGCCATCGCGCTGGCCAACGCGCGCCAGGAGTGTGACGTACTGATTGTCGGACGCGGCGGCGGTTCGCTGGAGGATCTGTGGAGTTTTAACGATGAACGGGTGGCACGGGCTATTTTCGCCAGCCAGATCCCTATCGTTAGCGCCGTCGGCCATGAAACCGACGTCACGATCGCCGATTTTGTTGCCGACCTGCGAGCACCGACTCCCTCAGCCGCCGCGGAGATCGTCAGCCGCAATCAGCAGGAGCTGCTGCGCCAGCTGCAGTCCGGACAGCAGCGTCTGGAGATGGCGATGGACTATTTCCTCGCCAGTCGCCAGCGCCGTTTTACCCAGCTGTTCCATCGCCTGCAGCAACAGCATCCGCAGCTGCGCCTGGCCCGCCAGCAGACCGCCCTGGAACGCCTGCGCCAGCGGATGCGTATCGCCGTGGAATCGCAGCTTAAGCGCGCCGAACAGCGGCAAAAGCGCACCGTTCAACGTCTGGATCACTACAACCCGCAGCCACGGATCCACCGGGCGCAATCGCGGATCCAGCAGCTGGAATACCGGCTGGCGGAAAATATGCGTGGCCGCCTCAGCGAGCGGCGTGAACGGTTTGGCAACGCGGTGACCCATCTGGAGGCGGTGAGTCCCTTAGCCACTCTGGCGCGCGGCTACAGCGTCACCTCGGTGAGCGACGGTACGGTGCTGAAACAGACGAAACAGGTCAAAACCGGCGATCTGCTCACCACCCGCCTGAAAGACGGCTGGATCGAAAGCGAAGTGAAGCAGATCGCGCCGGTGAAAAAAACGCGGGCCAGAAAGCCTTCACCCGCTAAACCAGCGGAATAAATTCCACCCGTTTTTTCGAGATCAGGCCATGCCCATGCTGGCAAAAGTAATCCACCGCGCCGCACGCCTTGAGCACCTCCAGCGGCTGGTGGCATTCCGGGCAGCGGGCCTCGAGGGCAAATACCCTTTCGCACTGGGCGCAATGCGCGCTGCTGCCTTTGACATCTAACGGCGCGTGGCACAGAGGGCAATCAAGTTCCATAACCATTCCTTTCAACGTTTATCTGCACCTATTTTATCATGTTCCGGGTTTAATGAGGGCCGCGTAATTGCTGCTGTAGCCGGAGCAGCCATTCCACTTCCTCAAGCCGACGTCGCGTCAACCCGGCCACGCTGTCGGGCGCCCGGATAAACAGATTATCCGCGCCGAGGATCTGCTCATCGAGGCAGTGCGAATAGATCGTCCCGGGGCGGGTCCAGCGCTGGATCCGCTCGCCGTCGTGCAGCGTCACCACTTCGCCCTCAGGGGAGCGGTCGAGGATGAGGATTCGCCCGTCCCGCAGCCCTATCCGCATTCCCTTTTGCCCGCCCGCGGGGCCCGCGTATTTGTTTAGCCAGATATTAAGCGGGATAGTTCCGAGGGTTCCCTGCAGATGCGCCTCCCCCTCTGCGGTGACCGTATCCCCAGGGGCAATGTCATGGCCGAGGCGGTCTTTCGCCACCCGAAGGGAAAGGCTCAGAGCCGTATCGCTTCCGCTGGCGTGCAGGGTTTCGCGGAGCATCGCCAGGACATGGGTGCCGATATCAAGGATCACCCCATCAGGGTGACGCAGCTGCCGGGTATCCAGCTCCCCGGTGGCAAAATTGAGCGCGACCGGCTCTCCGGCAGCGTTAAAGCCGCTTGGCTCCTGTAAATAGCCTTCGAGCCAGACGATATCCTGCGCTGACAGGTGCGGCGGCGGCTGGCGGCTGGCCTCCCCTTCCGCCCGCCACCGTGGGCCAGGAGCGTTCAGCGCAACGCCTCGCGCCATCCAGTGGTCAAGAGCCAGCACCCGCGCGGCCTGCTCAGGCGGTGCCAGCAGCGCCCGCAGTCGGGCGGCCTGCTCAAGGTTGGCCACGATCGGCTTTTCCACCACGATGCGGGAAATGCCGCTGGCTAACGCTCTCTCCAGCACGGGCAGATGCTGAAGTGATGAGGTGGTAATGAAGAGCGTATCCAGAGGTTCGGCCAGCAGTGCCGACAGCGAACTACAGCGCTGGATCCCCGGCAGCGCTCTGCTGCAGTCCAGGTCATAGCCCTGGCAGCGGTCGATGATGTTTCCCAGGCGACGCAGCGCCGGTAAATAGGCGGTTTCCACCACCGCGCCGAAGCCGATAAAACCAATCTGCATAGTAAGTCCACCTTTGAGCCGCTCTGTTCCCCGCGAAGTATCGCGGGATTATGGCGGAAGGTTTTGACATTTACCGGCATGGCGGCCACAAAAAACCCGCCGAAGCGGGTTTGATGATTATTTGCTTTTCTTGATGTGCTTGATCAAGCGCTTACGTTTACGCATCTGGTTCGGCGTCAGGGTGTTGCGCTTGTTGGCGAACGGGTTTTCCCCTTCCTTGAACTGGATCCGGATTGGCGTACCCATCACGTCCAGGGATTTACGGAAGTAGTTCATCAGGTAGCGCTTGTAGGAATCCGGCAGATCCTTCACCTGGTTACCGTGGATCACCACGATAGGCGGGTTGTAGCCCCCGGCGTGGGCATATTTCAGCTTCACGCGACGGCCACGCACCAGCGGTGGCTGATGATCTTCCGCCGCCATGTTCATGATCCGGGTCAGCATCGCGGTGCTTACGCGGCGGGTGGCGCTGTCATAGGCTTCGCGTACCGATTCAAACAGGTTGCCGACGCCGCTGCCGTGCAGGGCGGAGATGAAGTGCACCCGGGCAAAGTCGATAAAGCCCAGACGATAGTCGAGGGTCTCCTTCACCTGCTCCTTCACTTCCTGACTCAGGCCATCCCACTTGTTAACAACGATCACCAGCGAACGACCGCTGTTGAGAATAAAGCCCAGCAGCGAGAGGTCCTGATCGGAGATCCCTTCGCGAGCATCGATCACCAGCAGCACGACGTTGGCGTCTTCAATCGCCTGCAGCGTTTTGATCACCGAGAACTTTTCCACGACGTCGGTGATTTTCCCGCGCTTACGTACCCCGGCGGTATCGATGAGCACATATTCACGCTCGTCACGCTGCATCGGGATGTAAATACTGTCGCGGGTGGTGCCCGGCATATCGTAAACCACCACGCGATCTTCACCGAGGATGCGGTTGGTGAGGGTTGATTTACCGACGTTAGGGCGTCCAACAATCGCCAGCTTGATCGGCAGATCCTGCGGATTGAAGTCGTCCTCCGGCTCTTCTTCCGCTTCACCATTCTGCTCGGCTTCGAATTTTGCCCAGTATTCGGCGTCTTCATCCACCTCTTCCTGCGGGCTGATCTCATCCACCCATGGCAGCAGGGCCTGCTCCAGCAGGCTGGTCACGCCGCGGCCGTGCGAAGCAGCGATAGGATAGATATCACCCAGGCCTAAGGACCAGAAGTCCGCCATCGCCTGGTCGACATCGATGCCGTCGGTTTTATTGGCCACCAGGAAGGTGGGCTTTTCACGAGAGCGCAGATGTTTAGCGATGGCGATGTCCGCCGGCATCAGGCCTGCGCGCGCATCGACCATAAACAGCACCACATCGGCCTCTTCGATAGCCAACAGCGACTGCTCCGCCATCCGGGTTTCCACGCCCTCTTCCGTACCATCAATACCACCGGTATCGATACAGATGAATTCGCGGCCTTCGACTTCGGCCCGACCGTACTTACGGTCACGAGTCAGCCCCGGGAAATCCGCAACCAGCGCATCACGAGTGCGCGTCAGGCGGTTAAAGAGCGTGGATTTTCCAACGTTAGGGCGCCCGACAAGCGCGACCACAGGTATCATGTTAAATGCCTCATACAATCACTAAGCAACATCGTCTTAACGACGTTTTTAAAAAAGTCAAAACGGCCCCTGTCTGCCAGGGGCCGTTTCTTAATCATTCACGACAGCGGTAATTAACGCGTAATCGCGTACAGCGTACCGTCTTTCGCCTGGATCAGCAGTCGACCATCTGCAACCACCGGATCGGTCAGGAAGCCGGAACTATCGACTTTCTGCTGTGCCACAAAATGGCCATCTTCCGGATTCACCCAGTGCATGTAGCCTTCGCTATCACCGACGACCAGATTGCCATTATACAACACCGGCGCGGTCAGCAAACGGTGCAGCAGATCGCTTTGCGTCCACAGGGTCACACCACCATCGGTGGTCAGTGCCAGCAGGCGATCGTTCTGGTCAACCAGGTAGATACGGTTACCATCGACGATGAAATCATTCACCGAACCCAGCTCGCGTTTCCACATAATCTGGCCGCTACGCAGGTCCAGCGCGGTCAGGTTACCGTTATAAGCCAGCGCATAAACCACACCGTTAACGATGATCGGCGTCGTGTCGACGTCGTTCAGGCGGTCAATTTCCGTCGGGCCGGTGGCCGTAGAAATACGCTGCTGCCAAATCATCTGCCCCTGCTGCATCAATACTGCACTGACGCGGCCGTTGTCGCCTCCGACGATCGCCGCGCCATAAGCGGTCGCAGGCGCAGACTCGCCGCGCAGGGAGAGTGCCGGCATATCGAGGTTAACGGTCCACTTCACGGCACCATCGGTCTCATTCAACGCCTGCAGCTGGCCGTTACTGGTATGCACCAGCACCATGCCATCGCTCACCACCGGACGCGACAGCGCCTCGCCAGCAACGCGGGTTTGCCAGGCAACGGTACCATCGCTGGTATTCAGCGCATACAGCTGCGCTTTCTCACTGCCAATATAAACATGGCCGCCAGAGACGGTCACACCGCCGGAAAGCAGCGCTGGCACGCGCGAGAACCAGCCATCTTTCTCCGCCAGGTTCACAGACCACACCTCTTTGCCGTCGTCCGCGTTCAGCGCTTTGACGGTGCCTTTACGGTCAGCAGCATACACTACGCCGTCGGCGAAGGCCGGATGAAGGTTAGAGTAAAATTCGCCGATACCATCGCCAACCGAGGTGCTCCAGGACGTGGACGGCGTAAACTGGTTTTCTACCGTCGGCAGCGGTGACATTTTCACCACATCTTCTTCGCTATTAAACAGCGAACACCCGCTCAGCAAGGTAACGGAAAGCAGCCCTGGCAAAAGTAATTTACGCAATTGCATCGAGTCCCTCTCAGATGGACAAATTATTCATTTTCATACGCATCATTTCGCTGAGCGCAGGAGAAGCATCGCTTTTCACGCCAGCTTCCCACGCCGCACGGGCCCCTTGCTTATCGCCTTTGCTCAACAGAATTTCGCCGCGCAAATCGGCCACAATGGCGGTCCAGCCCTCACCTTTGATGCTGTCGAGGGTTTTCAGCGCCGCATCAGCCTGTTTCATCTGCAGCTGAACGCGGGCAAGACGCATGCTGATAACCGATTTCAGGTTATCATCAGACGCGGCCGCCAGCCCCTGCTGCAGCTGCTTTTCAGCGTTAGGCAGATCGTTCTGTTCAACAAAATGCTGTGCCAGCTCGAGAGAGGCGAAGGCGCCGTAGGTATTTTTATTGTCAGCCGCGAATTTCTCCGCCCCTGACAGTACTTCTGGCGTATTCGATTTCAGCGCGGAAGTCGCCTGTTCGTAAGCCAGAGACGCGTCTCTGGCCGTATCCTGCTGATGGGAGGTCCAGTAGCGCCAGCCAACCAGCGCGCCAATCCCTAAAATCACCCCGACCGCCAGCGCTTTGCCGTTTTCGGCAAAGAAGCGCTTCAGCGCATCGACCTGATCGTTCTCGTTGTTAAAAGTTTCCACGCAGTCCTTCTCCTGACTAATAATTCCCGGGAGATTAACCCAGAAGTGTGCGCAAATGCGCGGCAACGCTCTCCTGCGTTACGGTAGTTTGCTCACCTGAGCGTAAATCCTTCACTACCACGTTTCCGTCAGCGATCTCTGACTCACCGACCACCAGGGCGATACGGGCGCCCCACTTATCGGCGCGGGCAAACTGCTTCTTAAAGTTGCCGCCGCCGTGGTTGGTCATCAGCTTCACGCCGGGCAGCGCATCGCGAACCTGCTCAGCCAGACGCATTGCAGCAGACTGAGTATCGGTCCCGGAGGCTACCAGGTATATATCGACAACAGGATCGGCTTTAAATTCCGGATTCACTGCCTGGACCAGTAAAACAAGACGTTCCAGCCCCATAGCAAAGCCCACGCCCGGGGTGGCACGACCGCCCAGCTGCTCAACCAGGCCGTCGTAACGACCGCCGGCGCAGACGGTGCCCTGGGAACCGAGGCTGGTGGTTACCCACTCGAACACGGTACGGTTATAGTAGTCGAGGCCGCGTACCAGACGCTGGTTGACGGTGTAGCGGATCCCGGCATCGTCAAGCAGCGCGCACAGGCCGGCAAAGTGGGCTTTCGACTCTTCGTCGAGGTAGTCGCCGAGCGCCGGCGCGTCGTTCAGCAGCGCCTGCACGTCCGGGTTCTTGGAGTCCAGCACCCGCAGCGGGTTGGTGTACATCCGGCGTTTGCTGTCTTCATCCAGTTTATCGGTAAACTGCTCCAGGTATGCCACCAGCGCGTCGCGGTAGTTGGCACGCGCTTCCAGCGAACCGATGGAGTTCAGCTCAAGGCTGACGTGATCGGAGATGCCCAGCTCACGCCACCAGCGCGCGGTCAGCATAATCAGCTCGGCATCGATGTCCGGGCCCTGCAGGCCAAACACTTCGGCGCCAATCTGATGGAACTGGCGGTAGCGACCTTTCTGCGGACGCTCGTGGCGGAACATTGGCCCGACGTACCACAGACGCTGTTCTTGATTGTACAGCAGACCATGTTCGATGCCGGCACGTACGCAGCCCGCCGTCCCTTCCGGACGCAGCGTCAGGCTGTCGCCGTTGCGGTCCTCAAAGGTGTACATCTCTTTTTCAACCACGTCGGTCACTTCGCCGATCGCGCGTTTGAATAACGGGGTCTGCTCTACAATCGGCAAACGGATTTCGCTGTAACCGTAGCTACCGAGCACCTGCTTCAGTGAGCCTTCAATGCGCTGCCAGAGAGCGGTTTCGCCCGGCAGATAATCGTTCATGCCACGGATGGCTTGAATGTTCTTTGCCACGTTTATTCTCTTTATATATACAAAAATGAACCCCGGCGCCTTGCGCCCGCAGGTTCAATCATACACGGGAAGCGTATCGCTTCCCAACACGTTATTTTGCTTCAAGCTGTTGAACGTCAATACGACGGGCTTCATCGAGCATCGAGGCTTTGGCACGAATACGCGCTTCCAGCTGGTCGATCATGTCGTCGTTGTCCAGTCGATCTTTACGCACGCCGTCTTCATAAAGGCCGCTTTTCTTGTTGCCGCCGGTCACGCCGAGGGTGGAGACCAGCGCTTCGCCCGGACCATTCACCACGCAGCCGATGATCGAAACATCCATCGGGGTGATGATATCTTCCAGACGCTGCTCCAGGGCGTTGACCGTACCGATAACGTCAAACTCCTGACGCGAGCAGGTTGGGCAGGCAATGAAGTTAATGCCGCGAGCACGAATGCGCAGGGACTTGAGGATATCGAAGCCGACCTTGATCTCTTCCACCGGATCCGCCGCCAGCGAGACGCGCAGCGTATCGCCGATCCCCTCGGATAACAGCAGGCCCAGGCCGATCGCGGACTTCACCGCGCCGCTGCGTGCCCCACCCGCTTCGGTGATCCCGAGATGCAGCGGCTGATCGATCTGTTTCGCCAGCAGGCGATAAGACTCTACCGCCAGGAAGACGTCGGAGGCTTTAACGCTGACTTTAAACTGATCGAAGTTGAGGCGATCGAGATGATCGACGTGGCGCATAGCCGATTCGAGCAGCGCCTGCGGCGTCGGCTCGCCATATTTTTCCTGCAGATCTTTTTCCAGCGAGCCGGCGTTGACGCCGATGCGGATAGGAATGTTTTTATCGCGTGCGCAGTCCACAACCGTGCGAATGCGCTCTTCGTTGCCGATGTTGCCCGGGTTGATACGCAGGCAGTCAACACCGTATTCGGCGACTTTCAGCGCGATACGGTAGTCAAAATGGATATCGGCGACCAGCGGGACGTTGACCTGCTGTTTGATCAGTTTGAACGCTTCGGCGGCATCCATCGTCGGAACAGAGACGCGGACGATGTCCGCGCCGACGCGCTCTAACGCTTTGATTTGGCTTACCGTCGCGGCCACATCGGTGGTACGCGTATTGGTCATTGACTGGACGGCGATGGGGGCCCCATCGCCAATTGGCACATTACCAACGTAAATACGTTTAGATTTTCTACGTTGAATCGGAGCCTGGTTATGCATGAAAAATCTCCCGCGTTACCCGTCTGTTACTGCGCCGGTGATTGTTCGGCATTGAGGGTCAGACGCGCAACCTGGTTAGTTCTGATAAAACGACTCAAATCGACTGGCTTGCCGAGGAACTGGATCTGTACCGCTGCCGGGGCGCCAATTTTCAGTTTATACGGCGCCTGACCGCTCAGGTTCAGGTTGCCGCCTTTACGCTGCAGGCCGCTGAACAGTTTTTTACCGGTGGCATCGCTCACTTCCAGCCAGCAGTCGGCGGAAAAGTTCATCACCAGATCCTGTGCCGACGCCGCAGGGGTCGTGACGTTCGCCTGATCGGTCGGTAACGGCGAGGCCGGCGTTGCCGGGGTCGTCGGGGCCGTTCCGGCGGTATCGACATTAGCCTGAGAAGGTGCCACGACCGCGTTATTGTCCGCTGGCGTCTGAGCCGGGGCGCTGGTGGTCGGTTTGCTGGCGGTATCGGTTGGCGCGCTGTTCGCGGCGCTATCGGTGCCTGAGTCTACCGGCGCGCTGGTATCCAGCGGCACGTTCTGGCTGTTGGCGTCACCGCCGTTCAGCTCAGCGGAAGACTGATCGGCCATGGTCGAGATCTCTTCCTGCTGCGCCTTATGGTCTTGCCACCACCAGGCACCGCTCAGGCCGATAACCACAAACAGCACCAGCCAGGTAAAGCTCATCAGCCAGCCATCGCGCTTTTTGCGACGCTTGCCTAAAGAGAAGCTCTGCATTGGCGCGACCTTTGCCGCACGGATAGGCGCTTGCTTGGCCATCATCGGCAGCAGTTCTTCTTCAGGGATATGTACGAGGCGAGCGTAGGAGCGGATGTAACCGCGCAGGAAGGTGGAGGCGAGGTCGGCAGGTGCCTTATCGTCTTCAATATCACGAACCGTGGACACCTTCAGGCATAAGCGTTCGGCCACCGCTTGCTGGCTAAGTCCGAGTTGTTCGCGGGCGTGACGCAAACGCGCGCCCGTGGTGTTTGCTTCTTGATGATCTTGAGTGGCTTCAGTATTCATTCGCTACAACTACTGGTACGTGAAATTTAAAGTTCAGCGCGGGAAAACGCCGGCGCCGCGAGACATCTGTGGTACGTCAGCCTCACAGTATAGGACTGTCAGGCGCGCGATCACAGAGACGAATCAAAATTGAATGCTAAGCGGTTGTTGTGCCGCTACATACTGCCTCAAAGTCGACAAAAACGCACCGTAATTATTAACTGAATCAGCGTATTTCGCCTGGTTATTGGTCATAAATATGACCCGCGCCGCCTGTGCTGCACGGGTCATCATTTGTCAGACCGCTTTTACGTCAATCGCTTCACCCTGCATCCGCTTACGCAGCGTGCGCTTGGTACGGTCAATAACATCGCCCGCCAACTGGCCGCAGGCGGCATCAATATCGTCACCGCGGGTTTTACGCACGATGGTCGTAAATCCATATTCCATCAGGACCTTGGAGAAACGGTCGATGCGGCTGTTGGAGCTACGGCCGTAAGGCGCCCCCGGGAAGGGGTTCCATGGGATCAGGTTGATCTTGCACGGGGTGTCTTTCAGCAGCGCCGCCAGCTCGTGGGCATGCTCGGTACCGTCGTTGACGTGATCCAGCATGACGTACTCGATGGTCACCCGGCCCTGGTTGGCGTTGGACTTCGAAATATAACCACGCACCGAGTTGAGGAAGGTCTCGATGTTGTATTTTTTGTTGATCGGGACGATTTCGTCACGAATGGTGTCGTTCGGCGCGTGCAGGGAAATCGCCAGCGCAACGTCGATCATATCGCCGAGCTTATCCAGCGCCGGCACCACGCCAGACGTCGACAGGGTGACGCGACGTTTGGAGAGACCAAAACCGAAGTCATCCAGCATGATTTCCATCGCCGGGACGACGTTGTTGAGGTTCAGCAGCGGCTCGCCCATGCCCATCATTACCACGTTGGTGATCGGACGCACGCCGGTGGTCTTCACCGCGCCGACGATTTTCGCCGCGCGCCAGACCTGGCCGATAATTTCGGACACCCGCAGGTTGCGGTTAAAGCCCTGCTGGGCGGTGGAGCAGAATTTACATTCCAGCGCGCAGCCTACCTGTGAAGAGACGCACAGGGTGGCGCGGTCTTCTTCCGGGATATAGACGGTCTCGACGCGCTGATCGCCAACGGCGATCGCCCATTTGATGGTGCCGTCGGTTGAGCGTTGCTCTTCCACCACTTCCGGGGCACGGATCTCAGCGACTTCTTTCAGTTTGCCGCGCAGGACTTTGTTGATGTCGGTCATTTCATCAAAGTCGTCGCAGCAGTAGTGATACATCCATTTCATCACCTGATCGGCGCGGAAAGGCTTCTCGCCCATGTTTTTAAAAAACTCGCGCATCTGCTGACGGTTTAAATCCAGCAGGTTGATTTTGGCATCTTTGTTCGGCACCGTCAGAGCGGCGGTATCAGGCGTGACAATTTGTTCAGACATAATGTTTTCCGGCCTCGTTATTACACGTTATGGCCCCAGGTGGGTTGAAAAAGAAACGCCCCGGAGAGCGACTGCTCGTCCAGGGGCGCTATATTCTACAAAGTCTGGCGCATGGAAGCCATGCCTGCGCGCAGTCAATGATGAAAAAATCTGTTACTGACTGCTCAATCCTCTAAGGCTTTTCGATTGTCGCAAGGCGGCAAGCAAGTGACAAATTCGTCGGGAACGAATTTGACCAGCCGTAGGCTGGCCTCCGGTGAGAGGCAGGAGCCTCTCATTAATCCCCGGGAGCATAGATAACTATGTGACCGGGGTGAACGCGCGCAGCCAACGCCGCGACGGTCGAAAAGACGAGGTTTGTATCTCCAAAGTATTTCAGGTCACAGCGAGGCGGCGAGTTCGCAAATCCCCGGGAGCATAGATAAAACTATGTGACCGGGGTGCGCGAAGGAAGCCAACAATGCTGTGGCGTGAAAGACGCAGGAGATTAGCGAGTGCGCGGGCAAACCTCGCCTTCAGCAAAGAAGAACGCGATTTCGCGAGCAGCGGATTCTACAGAATCGGAACCATGGGTGCCGTTCTCAGTGAAGCTATCAGCGTAGTCAGCGCGCAGGGTACCGGCCAGAGCGTTCGCCGGGTTGGTGGCGCCCAGCAGGTCACGGTGACGCTGAACCGCATTTTCGCCTTCCAGGACGGAAACCACGATCGGGCCGGAGGTCATGAATTCAACCAGACCATCGAAGAACGGACGACCTTCGTGCTCAGCATAGAAACCGCGAGCCTGCTCAACGGTCAGATGCAGCATTTTGGTGCCGACGATTTTGAACCCTGCAGCTTCAAAGCGAGAAAAGATGCTGCCAATAACGTTTTTTGCCACCGCGTTTGGTTTGATGATGGAAAAAGTACGTTCAATAGCCATGATTACCTCTAATTAAATGTTCTGTTGTTGCGCATACGATCGTATGGCCTGGCGCGCATTATAATGAGCAACGTCGGCGATGCCTACGGATGAAGGTAACATTTTGTTAAAATAAGATGAGTATTGGAAACACAAACCGCCAACAACAAATTTACCCGGGTTATTGCAGGGTGAAACTGGCGGCCGCCGTTTGCCCAGCCTCATCCATGACCACCAGCTGCCACTCGCCAGGCTTATCCAGCGTTAGCGTGGTTGTCGCACCGGCGGCGTCTAACGGCTGGCCGTTGATAAACCACCAGCGCCGCCCTTCTCCACCGCTGGTTTGCACGGGTAACATCACCCGCGCCTCGCCCGGCAGACGTTTTATTAACGCCCCTTCGCGAATACCTGACAACACCAGCGGCGCGGCATTCTGAGTTTGCAACGGTGGGCACACTTTCGATACCGGC
>UMBJ01027861.1_pt1 | contig 16118 bp, 15 predicted proteins | sample 1963961 | NCBI WGS metagenome assembly UMBJ01 (sample SAMEA4835941, study PRJEB28245) | human gut metagenome | biome: gut microbiome; material: fecal sample | place: Denmark | collected 2008 | reverse complement strand
CTACGAAGAAGAACCGACCGAAAATGTTGACGTATTTGTATTTGACGCAATATATCTTAATGATTATATCGAAAAAGGGTATTTATTACCTCTTGAAAAAAATAGCATTGAAGACAGTGAAGATATATTAGATTTTGCGTTAAACGGATGTACACGTAATAACGATATCTATGCCGTTCCTCAAATTATATGTACAAATTTGTTATACTATAGAGAAGGGGATCAAGAATTGGCGATTGTAGATACTGTTGATGAGTTATACCAGGTGTTGGGAGATAGACAGTCAACTGGTACAATTCCAAATAAAAATGAGGGATTATTAGTTGATATGTCTGGTGGAACAGGAAAAATTTGCCTTTACTTAGATGGTTTGATGGATCATAACAAACAATATACAGATTATTACCAATTACCATCACCAACAGAGTTTGATGAAGAAGTAGTATCAGGATTAAAACATATGCAACTAATGGGAGGGAAAGAACAGGTTGAATATTGGCCTGAAGACAACGATGCTTATATTAGGGCTAAATGGTTTAAAGAAGGTTATGGAAGAGCATATTTAGGATATACTGAAGCTATGTCTAATATGGGTGATTACACAAATAATCTAGATTTTAAAGTTATTTCCTATTGCAAAGAAGATAATATTCCAGTATTTTATGGTGACGTGGTAGGTGTTAACAGTAAGATTGATAATGAAAAAAAGGATGCTGCAATTAAACTTGCGAACGTGATAGGAAACACTGAAACGATGGTAAAAGCTGTCTCCCCGGATAATAATAATCCTCATCCGCAATATTTGCTTCCGGCTCGAAAAAGCGTCTATCAAACAATGGGAAATGTCTATCCAATATACAATGAGCTTTATTCAATTGTAAATCAGCCAGAAAACAAATTGTTTTTATTAGGGGTTTCAGCAGAAGAGTGGATGAATGAAGCAAAGGAAAATTTGGCGGGGCTTTTGAATTAGAAAGTTAAAACTTGTAGTAAAATTCAATCAATTATAATACAATATTCCAAAATATAAACTTCATTTGGGGAATGCTTTTTTCGGCATTCCTCAAATTATGCAAGGAGAAATGCGAAGCAAGTGAGATGGTGTTAAATATTTTCTATAATTGCTTTGTAATTAAATGATAAGTGAATGGAGATTAAATATGAAAGAAATAGACTTTAGACACACCATAGTGGGACAGGGACTATTATGGTTTGGTGCTGCTATTTCAATAGCAGAAATAGTAACTGGTATGCTTATTGGATCATTAGGCATAATAAAAGGTATAGCAGCTATAATATTAGGACATAGTATTGGAGCAGCTATATTATTTTTAGCTGGTTATATTGGGGCGAAAGAACAAGAAACTACTCCAGAAATAGTAAAAATATCTTTAGGACAAAAAGGAACTACTATATTTTCCATATTTAATATAATTCAGCTATTTGGATGGACATCTGTAATGATTATAAATGGTGCAAAGGCCTTAAACGGGGTAGCAGAAAATATGATCGGATATGGGAATGAGAGAATTTGGTGTGTTGTAATAGGAATATTTATATGTTGTTGGATTTTTGTTGGTCTAAGGAAACTGACTATTATAAATGGAATTGTATGTGCTTTATTTCTGGCTTTTTTTGTTATTATGGGGTGCAAGCTTATTTTTTTGGTTCCGAAAGATTTGGTTGTAGCTGATAGTATGGAGAGCTTTGGTATTGGTGTTGAATTGAATGTCGCTATGGTTTTATCATGGCTACCACTTATATCTGATTATACATGTAATGTAAATAAGCCAGTAAAAGGAAGTGTGATCAGTGTATTAAGTTATAGTTTGGGTAGTATGATAATGTTTAGCATTGGTTTGCTTGCGTCAATTGTATTTCAAGAATCTGATATTTCCAATATTATTATAAAAATGGGACTGGGGGGAATGGGGCTATTTATTGTTATTTTTTCTACGGTCACAACAACTTATTTGGATACCTTTTCTGTTGGAATATGTGCTGAAAGTATTAATAAGAACTGGGGTGTAAAAAAAGTAGCAACCATTACATGTATTGTAGGCACTTTAATAGCGGTATTAGTACCAAGCAATAAGTTCGAGGAGTTCTTATATTTTATAGGCTCGATATTTGCTCCACTATTTGCAGTATTATTTACGGATTATTTTGTTTTGCATAAAAAAGAAAATGATAGGAAATTTGATGTGGAAAATATTGGAATGTGGATTATAGGTTTTGCAATCTATAGAGTGCTAATGAACTACAATACTGTTATTGGAAATACACTTCCGACAATTTTAATAGTGATGACATTAAAGTTTATTTGTAACAGAGTGAAATGCTCTATAGAAAGGAAGTAGTTATGGTAGATATAAAAATTTTAAGAAATACTTCAGACAAGATATGGCAATCATGTTATCAGCATCCTTTTGTCCAAGAAATCGGAAGAGGTACATTAAGTCGAGAAAAGTTTGAATTTTTTTTAATTCAAGATTACAAGTTTCTGTTAGAATATATTAAAATTTTGTCACTAGAAATTAGTAAAACAAACCATAAAGATGTTCTATATGATCTTATTGAAATACAAAAAAAGACTTTTGAAGGAATTAAGGTGCATGAACAATATTTGAATGCATTTGAAATTTCCGAAGATAGAGTCAACAAAGCCAAAATAGGGTTATATAATGATGCATATATTTCATCTTTGCGTAATGTAACGGAAAGTAAAGGTGTTATTGAATTTTTAGCTGCAATTCTGCCATGTCCATGGTCATATCATGATTTTGCATGTAAATTAATTGAGATTAATAAAAAATCTTTACATCAGAATCCATATAAAACATGGATACAAAATTATGCTAATAAAAAAACATATCTTTACATACAAGAAAAATTAGAAGAATATTCCAATAAGCAAAAATGTGAAGAAATAGAAACTCTTCAAAAGATATTTATAAGAAGTTTAGAGTATGAATATCTTTTTTGGGATATGTGTTATCGCCAAACATATAATTTTTAGATAAGTATGAATTTTCAATATTTTGTTAATAACATATATTTTGTATTTGTATTCGAATTTTTATAGCAATTGGCGATATTAAGAAAGGTCTAACAAGAGTGTAGTTCATGATATCTTGTTAGACCTTTATAATTAGTTTCTCTTCAAAATAGTGAAACTGTTACCGAATACATAAATGGAAAATCTGCCTTTTGTGACTATGGATAATTGGATAACTGCATTTTTTTATTCCTGCCAGACTGACTTTAGAAGTAGTGGTAGGGATGTCAGGAATATGGAGCACATCCAATGGGATTTTCATATCTTCAAAGGTTTTTCTCATAAGCAGCATCCCTATAAATTTTGCCTTATGATTCGAGTTATAATTCCCACTGCAACATTTCGTTCTTCGTCAATATGTGTCACAACAAAGGACACCTTATCTTTCTTTCCAACGGTGCGGCTGTCGTAGCAACTGTGGGCAATGGCGTTGACACCCAATTCTAACCGGACGAAAACAGTCCCTTTGTGGATGTCTTCCACCGTTCCGGCATATTTTCCTTGTACCCGACAATTTTTCAGATTTTCTTTGCTGGTGTTGCCTTCCACGCTTTTTACATCTGCATGGATGGAGAGCGTTTCAGGGGAACCTCCCTGGATAGTTAAGATTCGGACCAGAATATGTTCCCCTACCTGGAATCGTTCCCTGGCATCACCCAGCCAGTCAAAAGACAGATCTCTTGCAAGGATGGAAGTTTCTACACCAAAGATTTCTGCCCGGACTACTTTTTCAGCAACGGCAATGACTCTGGCCTGCACAATACGGTCTTCATGAATTTTTGTCTGCCCGGAAGAGTCCTGATCAAAATAGAAAATCTGACGTTTCTTCAGCATAGCATCTTTCCGGCTGGCAACGATGCTTCTGGATTTGGTATCCAGTCCTTTGATTACAAAGTCGATTTCACAACCAAGCATATTGTTAAGGACTTTGTTCTGTCTAAGAGAGAGATCTCCGTAATCATGAGTTTCATCCTGGATCAGATTGATCATCATTTCCGAGATAGGGATGACTGCCCGATAATCTTTATAGTAAATAATTGCTATTAAGCTGCCGGCTTCGGTCTTTTCAATACCGCCCAGAATGCCGGTGAGAATTTTCCGGGTACGATAGGCATTTTGGATGTCATGCCAGATTAAATCCGCTTTTGATTGAGCAGTTTCTAATACAGTATCGGAGTCAAGGGTTAAAATAGGGGTGTTCAGGTTCATTGTTTCGTTTGCCATAAATGTTATCTCCTTTCAAAATGTGTTATGACATGATGGAATCTTTATCTAAAGGAACCATGCCAGAGTCGGGGGAATCTTCTATAAAATTTTCCTGAAGTAAATCCTCCATAAAATCATCGGGAGTAGGTTCCTGATAAACGGGTTCGGATGTAAAATGTGGTTTCTGTTTTGCTATTGACGCAGAAGATGAACGGCGTTTCCTTTTGGCAGATTCGAATGAGGGCTGTGGTCGATAATCTGTTTCTTCCGAGGAACCATTTTTGCGCCATTCAGGTATGTGTTCCGATGCTTTTCTTGGTGTCAGCTTTTTGGCATCTGGATGTAGGGTATAATCGTACTTTTCTACTTTTAGGACTTTTTGCCCACGTAGGATAACCAAGGCAGTATCAAGTGGGAGCCGCAAGATTTCATCTGGTGTTAAGAGTTTTCGTTTGCCGATAGATTTTGTTTGCCGGTATTCCGGTGTATAGTCGGATACCCGCCAACTATTGAGCTGCTTGGCTTCGCTGCTTACCCCTACGGTTACATCGCCGCTGCGGTTACTGATAAAGGTAGCAGTAACTTCATCTGTGCAGCCCAAAAAGAGCTGAGTGTCACAGTTGCCGATAATTTCCTGCCATTGGTTATAAGGATAGCGGTTCTGCATCTGGGGTAAATTCTGAAAGATGCAGGAAATGCTGAGATTCCGGCTTCGGATTACACTGATCTTCTTATTCAATTCCAGGATAGCTCCGGTGTTAGCAAGCTCATCAGCTAGTATATGTACAGCAACAGGAAGTTTTCCTTCTTCTCCATACTTATCTGCATAACGGACCAGTTTGATGAAGATGAAGGTCATAAACAGGGAAGATAAAAAATCGAAGGTGCTGTCTTGGTCTGAGGTAATGCAAAAGTAAGCACATTTCTGTTTCCCCGGAAGTGTCAGATCAATCTCATCATAAGAGGTAATCTGCCGAATGAGTTTATTCTGAAATACCTGAAGTCTGGCACCCAATCCGATAATAACTCCGCTTCGCACGGTATCACTGGCTTGTTTGTAGATGCAGTAAGGAACTTTTGCTGGATGGGACACTGGGAGCAGATCAAAAAGACTGTTCAGCTCCTTTTCGGAACTCATGGTCAGCAGCTTATAAACCTGTCCGATATTTCTGGCTTCCGGCGGAAATCCCTGATCCACATAGAGAACCAGGGCTTTTAGCAGGTTCATCTCCGCATTATCCCAGAAATGATCTCCTTTTCCGGAACCTGTATTCTGGATGATGACATCTGCAAATACCTGAGCCATCGTTTCCTGTCCATTGATTTCACCCAGGCAATTCCAACTATCCGAGTTTTCCGGATTGACCAGATTAAATGCTTTTACTACATAGCCCTCGTTTTCCAGATAAGCAGACATGCTTTCATAGAGTTCGCTTTTGGGATCGGTAATGATTAAACTTTCCCCGGAAGCGTTGTTGCCTTCCTGCCCTCTGGCGACACACTGGAAAATCATATTCCTGGCAAATGCCCTGGATTTCATGGAACCGCTGGCACCATACACGGCGATATTTTTATTCATTCGTGTTTGATATGGAAGACATACGGCTTTGCCATTCAATTTTCCTAAAATGGTTCCTTTATTTTTCTTTACATCTCCGGTCAGTTCCAAAACTTTCATCATTTCATCTGGAGTCATGAATCCGGATGTACCGTAGGTTCCTTTTGTAGAGTAATTTAAGTTCCGGTCATGGTCACTAATCTCCCCGTTTCTGTCATATCCCATACGCATAAGTAAAAAAGTAAGAAGCCCAAAGAGAACCAGGCAAAGAAAAATCCCATACAAATTGTATGGGAAATCGGTAAGGGCAGTATGAAAGCATACCAATGGGTGTAAAGAAGCTGCTTGCGGATAGGTTCCGTTGCCGGCAAAGTTTCCGGCAGAAGTCCATTCCTGATAGTTTTTAATAAATTGTGCTGCGTATCCTCCGGCATACAGAGTGCAGACGCTTATGGGAAGCAAAAACAGGAACTTCCACCATTTACGGTTCATTGAAAAACCTCCTTTTAAACTTTTGAAAATCAATGCTGGAGAAGTGTATATCTGCAGTTAGGTATTTTTTCAGGCAGGGAAGCTGAAAGTCAAAGCAAATCAGGTTCCCGGATAGCCCATATACATTTAATCCAGTATTGAAGCGGTTGATACGCTGCATGTCAAAATCATACGCAAGCAAAATAGGGTTTTCCTGGCTGTCTATTCCATCATGTTCAATTGGCAGATCCTCACGCTGGGGAAAACAGTCGGACAGTAGTAACTGATTAAGCTGCATCATACGCTGGGGTTGTACCAATAAACGGAGCAGGTATTCTCCGTAGCTGTTATTGGGCAGGAAATAGAAGTGTTCATACGCAGTATCCAGCATGAACAGTGTTTTTTTGTATCCCCCGGTACTGGTAAGGAGACGGAAAGCCATATCCATATCACTGCCGGTCATGATGGCATAAACGGTAGGCGGGCCATGGTAAGGAAGTCCTTGAAGATAGTGCTGCAAAAAAGCATTGAGTCGGACTTCCGTTTTGTATTCCCATTTTAGAAGTGTATTTCCGGTATTATAAACAGCATAGACACAGTGAGGAGCCATCAGGATTCCCATACTACGGGAATTTTTGATTTTAGTAGTGGATGCTCCAAGATTTTTTATTTCCCTAGAAGAGTAAAACAGAGGAAGGCTTCGCATAGGAAACGTAGCCGCTTCGCCGGATTCAGAAAAAAGCAGGGGCTTTTCATCTGGAAAGAATGGGATTCCAGCATGGGAAAGCGTCAAATAGGTTTCTGCTTTTTGATGAAGTCGCAGCCGTCTTGGTAATTCGCTACGTATGAGGTTGGTTTCTGCATTTCCGGTTAAATAGTTTTGAAAACGACAGGAATTTTGCGAAAGCAGCAGTTCTTTTGCCCGTTTGGTAAGGCGATAACCTCGTAGGCCATCTTTATAGTGTGTTCTTATAAGCTTACTCTGCTTTAAATCTGTAACCACCTTCTCTGCATAGGAATCACTCTCAATCAATCTGTTAAGCTGTCCGGAAGGGAATTCCCCACATAGTCCAACCATTTCCAAAAGCTGATATTTTATAGAATCGGTTTTTATCAAATAAGCATCACCTCAGTTCGATTTTTACCTATGACAGCCTATACTTGGGTAAAGTAAGGGCGGTATTAAGCATAAAAAATGCAAAGAATATGGCTTCTTTGCAGAAAAATTACCTATATCGGAAAAAGAAAGAAAAATATCAGGAAATTTCCGATATGGTTTTGATAGACGATTTTCTATTTTTCAGCCAGCCAGGAAAGATTTCCGGTTCCATTACAAAGATAACGGTGTGATCGTAATTCCCCAGTTCTGTAGTGTGATAGGAGTCGCAAAAGAGTCCCGTATCATCAACCAGAACATAGGAAGCGATAGTATCTAAAATCTGTTTGAACTCCAAATTATCGTAATCACGTATTCGTTGTAAAGAAAGGCTCTGGTCATAAATTTGACTGAAACAGACCACACATCTTTTATATAACGGAATAGAATGTTCTGTCACATAAGTCTGCAAGGCAAGGTTTAATGGCTCATGTAGAAAAGCGGTGTTGGTTCGCAATTTACGTTTGGGCAGTAGCCCTGGCATGGTAATGGAAAGAACACTATTTGAAAAAGAGATTTTGATTCCCTGCACATCCGCAGCCTGTTTCAGATAGTCTTTCTTTCCAGTATCAGTTGTGGTATATACCAGATTTCTGAGCTGGCAGGCAATCCTTTCAGAACGTAGGGCAGCACTGATACTCAGCTCTTCGTATTTATCGGCATACGCTTGAATATCTGTTGTTTTCAATGCAAAAATAGTGTTGTGAAGTTTTTGGACTTCATCATCAATGCTCTGTAAACGGTCAAAAACAGTTTTGGTGTTCATACATACCTCATTTCTTTGCATAATAGCTGACAGATCCGGTAGAGGAGTCTACAAGGCAAAAGGCAATCACGCCTGTGATATGAATTTTTGCAGCCTGTTCTTCCGTTTCTAATACTACCAGCCGTTTAGCATCGCTTTTTGTCTGGCTTTCCATGACATGATTGATAAGATATTCTTGTTCCTGGGGGACATAGAGGACTTCATACCACTCATCTTTAGAGAAAAAGTTCAGTTTTACAGGAAATTCACCGTCAGTATGGTACATAATGGCTGTTTTGAAGTCCAAAAGCACCCAAAAGGATGCAATCATGCCATAATCAGGATTGTTTGCAGATTCCTGGCTGTCGCAGAGAAGCCCGTTCTCCTTATCATAGATAATGCGTTTTTGTTTTACCAGACTTGTGATCAGAGATTTGATAGACTCTCTGTTTTTGGAAAAGAGCCGTAAGACCTGTTCATATTGCAGCGAATGGTAAGTTGTAATGAACCGGAGCAGTTGGGCACCTTCCCCTTGATAGATTTCATTTCTTGTTTTCATGGTAATCTCCCTTCATTATATAATAGGAAGTTTTACTTACACTGTACGCACAGAATACGTTTTATTTTAGGGGAAGTACGCTGTACGTACTGTGTAAGTATTGGCTACTGTCAGCGAAAGGTTTACGGGTACAAAAAAAGCACCAATTAAGGTGCCGGTAAAAAATAGGAATACTATAAGCAATATCAATTGTAACATGGGTAAGATAACCCTTCAATCGCAGAAGTGTGCCAAGTTGAAGTAAAATATAAGAAGTAAATGTGCCAAATAGAAAAAAAAAAGTGCATTTTAAACAAAAAATATGGGAAGTATATAGGAACTATGGTAATGTGGGAAAAACAAAAATTTATAATGAAATGATATATGAAATTTTGATAAAGAGGTATTTATGGAACTATTACGGTTTGTGTATAAAAATTTTTGTGAAAATAAAAGGCTTTTAATTTTTATAATTATGGGGAATTTCCTGACTTTTGTATTAGCATTAGTTGTTCCGTATTTGAACGGTTTTTACTTTAATATAGTGATATATACACCAAGTAAAGAAAAAATAATTAAATTTGGTTGTTTAATAGTGGGGCTAGGGGTGATAACTACAATGTTGACATATTGTTTTAATATTTATAAAACTAAAGTTCAGTCCCAACTTGTATTTAAAACAATGAATGAAATTATAAGGTGTGTACAATATTCCGACTATAGCGAAAGTAGTAAATTTAATCCATCTTATTTACATCAAAAGATCAATATTGATGCAAATAAAATATGGTCTTTTGTTTTTGATAATATTATAAGTAGTGTATTTCAGAGTTTAACTATAATTGGGGTAATAATAGCAATTGGAAAAATAAATAAAAAAATATTTTTACTTATAATGTTCATAGTTCCAGCTTACATACTTAGTTATTATTATTTAAAAAAACCGTTGTATGAGCAAAGTACTAGATATAAAGAAGAACAGTCTGCATATTACAAGCATATTAATGAACAATTTGAATTTATAAAAAAAATAAAGTTATGGGCTGATTATAAAAATAAGGAAAACAAAAGAAGAAGAGAGTTTGGGAAATATTTAGAAGAATTCATGAAGTATACTAAGCTTTCATATTTTTACAATTCTTTAGAGAGTATCATTACGCTTGTTTTTAAATCAACAGCATTAATAGTTGGTGGTATTGAGATGATTTCTGGAAACTTAACATTAGGAGAGTTTTTGATAATTTCATCATATTTTGGAATGCTGATACAGAGTATTAAATTTTTCTTTTCCTTTGGGCAAGTATACCAAGATGCAAAAAATTCTTTTGATTGGATTACAAAAATAAAAAATTTGGAGAAGGAGCAGTACGGAACAAAAATAGTTAATCAAAAGATTAATAGAGTTAAAATTAGTAGATTAGAATTCAGTTATGATAATAAAAAAATTTTAACAAATTATAATGAAGAATTTATGGAAGGAATTAATCTGATCATGGGAGCGAATGGTAGCGGAAAATCAACCCTTTTATATCTTTTGTGTGGTTTATTACACACTAAAAAGAAGGGAAACATTGAGTTTAATAATATTCCTATTTCAGAAGTAGAAATTGAATCCTTGAGAAAAAATAAAATATCTATATATATACAAAATCAAAATGAAATGGATATAACGGTAAAAGAGATGTTAGCAGAACGTTTTGATATAGGTGCTCTTGAAATATTGATAAAACAGTATCATTTAGAAAATATATATTTGACGAATCAATTTAATATTTTGCATTATTTAGATAGAGCATTTCATGAATTATCGGGTGGGGAAATGCAAAGAATTCAACTGTTACCAGTATTATTAAAAAATACAGATATTATGATTTTGGATGAACCAACATCTGATTTAGATATGAAAACAAAGGAAATATTATCAGAGATTCTTTGGGAGTTAGGAAGGGAAAGGATAATTTTTATAGTAACTCATGAAAGAAATCTTTTTGAAAGATTTTCTGATATAAAAACTATTTATCTAAAATAAAAGAAAGGAGAACTCAGTAGTTAATATCAAAGGAGGTAAGTATATGTTTTACGATAATATAAGTTTAACTAATAAGGAAAAACTATTAAAGAGTATTCCTAAATTTGAGGAAGAAAGAATATTTTATTTCCGACATGAAAAAGGTAATAAAAAAAGTTTTGCTATTGTAAACGGAAAGACTCAAGAAATGGTTATGAATGGAGAAGCATGGGAAATACTTAAGCTATGCAATGGAGAAAGGATAGTAGAACAAATCAAAGAAGATTTTGCAACAAGATATTCATATATGAATCCTACGGCTGATTTTCTTAAAGATGTTGTGGTTACATTGTTTGCATTTGATAAATTATGGGCTTTGTCATGGGGAAAAGGAGGATCACCATTTATGGTAAACGGAACTATAAAATTAAATGAAAAATATGATTTGATTTGGGCAACTGAAGATGACATTAGGGAAATATTATCTGCATATAAAATGTATGCAGATAATACAGAATATACATATCATAATTGCCCAGCAAATAGGAATAAAGGATTGAGTGATTACCAAAAAGAAACTGTACTAAGGAGCAAGATGTTTTATTATAAAGAGGATTTTTTTGTGTTAAAAGATAGAGAAGGAAATGTAATGGGAATAACATCTATATCCAATAATCACCCAGAAACGGATATATTAGAAATTACAACATTATTAGTTCCAGAAGAAATATTGGAACAAGTACTTATAGGGTGTGAACAACTATTGAAGAGTTTGTATCCATTTAATATTTCTAAGTTGAGAATTAAAACGATAGGTTCAGATTTAGAAATGTTGGAAAAGCAGTTGTTTAATTGTGGGTTTAAAAAGGTTTCACAGTTAATGGATGAGTATGGAAAAGGAAATGACTTAATTATTTATGATTGGACAGTATGAGCATTAGAGAGGTATATATATGAATAGAAATATAGACTTTACAGTAGGACCATATCAGTTAGCTTTAGATATAACAAACAAATGTAATTTAAGATGTTTGCATTGTTACAATGCAAGTGGTGAAAACAGAGTAATGGAACATGAATTATCTGATGATGAGGTGATTAAATTTGTTAAAGATATTTTGCCTATGAAATTGTTGAATTTTTGTTTTTGTGGCGGAGAAACATTATTGAGAAAAGAACTTATCTGCAAATGTATAAAAATGTTAAGTAATTGCGGAGTCAGGACAGCAATAGTAACCAATGGCATTTTGGCATCAGAAAGTGTTATACGAGATTTATATCATTCGGGATTGAATAGCATACAGTTTAGCGTAGATGGTGCTAAAGCGGAGAGCCATGATAAATTAAGAAATAAGACAGGCGTTTATGACAGCGTGTTTAGAGCCATAGATATTGTTAGAAAGTATGATATGGAAATGTCGATTGCATTTACACCAACATCATTTAACATAGAGGAGTTGGAAGAATTACATACAAAATTAGAGTCAATGTCTTTTAATAATAAAATTGAGTTACGTGTACAGCCACTTATGCCATTAGGACGTGGGAATAAAAATTTAGAGAATATTTGTCCTACAGATATTCAATATAGAAAATTGGTAAACACAATTAATACGATTAATGCACGTAACCCAAGTATTAAAATTGTATGGGGAGATCCTGTTGATCATTTAATACGTTTTCCGGAACATACAGAACTACCGATGTATTATATAAGTATTCGTGCAAATGGAGATATTGTTACAAGCCCTTACCTGCCATTAGTTGTTGGAAACATCAGAAATCATAGTATTGAAGAGTACTGGAATGGTGGTTTATATGAATTATGGAAGAAAAAGATTCCTTGTTATATGGCAGCATTTATTAAATCAGTTGGAGACATGGGGAGAATCACAGAAAAATTTCCTGCTACGTTCATGGATGATATTTACATTGATATGTTAGAAAAGGATTTGGATGATTTGAGTCTTTTACCCAATAATTGAGATATATGATAGAGTGTTTTATCATACGTGAGTATTTTGATAAAACAAATATTTATGAAAGGAGGAAACCGTATGGGCGAGGATATGAATGGATATCAGCCACCGGTAGTGGAAGGTTTGGATGGTGATGACAGTAGTGGAGTTTCAACTTATGGTACAGAATGGGTATGGGAAACATATTATGTTACCTATGTTAACGGAGCTGTAGCTGGAGATACGGTTATCATTACAATTAATATTTAAGCCTAAACTATGGTAGCATTGAGGATTTTAGTATTTTTAAATACTAAAATCCTCTCTTAAATTATTTAAAGGAGCATTCTAATAGTGGAAGATATTATTTTAAAATGTGAAAGAATCGAAAAAAAGTATAGTAAAACAAAAGCTTTAGATAATATAAATTTATCAATATATACAGGCCATATTTATGCACTGATTGGAGAGAATGGTGCTGGAAAAACAACTCTCATGAGAATTATATCGGGACTTATTGGATCTGATAATGGAAAAATGGAGTTAAAAAGCAAAAATATAGGTGCTTTGATAGAAAAACCAGCGTTTTATCCGGGGCTTACGGCAAAAGAAAATATAAAAATTATAAGTTTGATGAGAAGCACTTTGATAGAAAAAGAAATTGTGGAGCTTGCAATGAAATTTGGAATTTGGGAAAATCATAAAAAAGTAAAAAATTATTCACTAGGCATGAAGCAAAAATTAGGTATTATCCTTGCTTTAATTGGGAAACCACAATTATTGGTATTAGATGAGCCATTAAATGGGTTAGATCCTAAAAGTACTATTCAGATACGAAAACTTTTAAGTGATTTAAGAGAAAAAGGTATTACAATTTTAATTTCAAGCCACATATTAGATGAATTATTTAGGGTAGCCACAGATTATATTTTTATATCCCAAGGGACTATTAAGAAGAATTTTACGTATGAGGAAATTGTTCATAAATATCCGGATAAGATGCCAGAAGAAATATATTTAGATATATTGGAGGAATGAGTATATGTTAGATGCTATCAGAAGCGAGCAATATAAAACACGCCACACAAAAATTTTTACTATACTCTGTGTGGGAGCATTAGTATTAGGAGTAATTACAGTTTATATGAATCATTCTATGTATATGGCGGGAAAGATAAAGGAGTTGTCAGGGGAAAATGCACTAAAAAGTGGTATGAGTAATATTAGTGTTGCAATAATCTTGTGTTCTATATTTTTGGATGTTAATTTAGGTAGCGAGTTTCAAAACAGAACATTACAATTAAGTGCATCTTTTGGCAATAATAGAAAAATAATTTTTGTCAGTAAAGGGATAGTTAATATTTTTTATAGTGTTATTTTATCTTTTTTATATCCAATGGTATTAACATGTGTAACAACCATGCTTTATGGATGGACGAATGATACTTTTTCATTTGGAATGATATTTTTAAAACTATTGGTTACTATTCTATTGGAAATTACTATATTTCTTATGTGTTTTGGAGTGGAATTTATAATGGAGGGATCCAAAGCTGGACTGTTATTTAATGTATTGGTAATAGGGATTGGTTTTCCTATATTACAATCATTAGGAGAAAAAATAAATCTTATTAAGAGAATTTTAGAAGTTACACCTATAGGTTATTTAGATGTTTGGGTAAAACAAGATATTGATATTAACTTTATTGCTAAAATATTGATAATTGTAGTAGTGTGGAGTATTTCTACATTGAGTTTATCGTATATAATATTTAAAAGACGTGATTTGAAGTGAAAGGGGTAATTATATGAAAAGGAAGGATAAGTTTACAGTAGTATCTATTATTGTAACGATAGTTTGTATACTTGTTAGTATAATATTTTTCTTTTTGGTTCCTAATAAAATATCAATTCAGTGGAGTGCAGCAGAACCCAGTAATATAGTTAGTAAGACATATATTTTTATTATGCCAATCATCTCTGTGCTTACCCTCAGCATAGGAAAAAAAATATTTAGGTTTGTTGTATATAAATATTTCCAAAGAGAAAATGAGAAATTTATTTCGTATTTGAACATGTATTTTAATATAGTTTTTTTGACATGTGAATTGTATGTTATTGCGTATGTTTATGGAGTCCGTTTAACTATTAGTTCGATAATACTTGCAGAAATAGTTATTGGGGCTGCTGTAGGAATAAAGATATTAAAAAGGAGATAATTTATGAAAGTTTTAATAGTTGCGTTACCACAAAAGATAAGTAAAAATCAATTTGAACCTTTGGAATTAGCACCGATGGCAATTTATCTTTTGGCTTCTATATTAATGAAAAATAAACATGAAGTAAGCATAATTGATCCTTGCGAATTTATCCAGTATGAACACAAGGGGGATATAGAGGAATTATGCGCTCAGTATATAATGAAAAAAATTTCTAGTAAAGATATACAGTTGATTGCGTTTTCAGTCAATTCTTTTAATTGGTCTAATACAAAGGTTATTATCCAACGAATAGCGGATAATTTTCCAGACGTTAAAATAGCATTGGGTGGGTTGCACCCATCAATATTTGATAAACATGTTTTAGAATCATCAGATGCCCATATAGTTATGCGTGGTGAGGGTGAAAAGATTATTGTGAATTTATGCAATGCTCTTGAGTATAATATGACATTAGAGGGTGTTAAAGGTATTACTTATAAACTGAATGGTAATGTGTTACGAAATGAAGATGAAATAGAACTAACAGTCGAAGAAATGGAAAATACACCGTATCCAGCATATGAATTATTACCTTCATCCAATCCATATACACAGTTGCCGGTAGAAACTTCTAGAGGGTGTCGTTTTAGTTGCGCTTTTTGTTCCATACCCCATAGGAGAAACTGGAGAGGTTTATCTGTTGAGCATGTAATTAAACGTGTTAAGCATGCACTGCAGTTTAAAGATAACATAAATAGAGGGACTAGATTACTATTCGTAGATGATTGTTTTACGGCAAATGGAGAAAGAGCTATTAATGTTTTTAAAAAGTTGCATCGTTTGTATGGTTATACCGAAAAGGTATTTATCGAAGCAAGAGTTACTGATATATTAAAGAATCAAATATTACAGAATATACCACTGCAAATGGTTTCATCTATGCAAATAGGTGTAGAATGTGGGTATAATGAAGGATTGAAAAAAATAAGAAAGGGGTTAACGGTAGAGCAACTTTTTAGTGCTTTAGAAATTTTAAAACAGTATCAATTTGATAAGCATTGTTTTCTTTCCTTTATTATAGGATTTCCATGGGAAACAATGGAAATGATCAATAAAACACTAGATACGATTGAATTAATATGTACAAAATATAAAATAGTGTGTAATTTGAATTGGTTATTATTGTTGCCTTCAGATTTATGGTGGGAAAAGGAAGATT
>UMBJ01017769.1_pt1 | contig 19864 bp, 33 predicted proteins | sample 1963961 | NCBI WGS metagenome assembly UMBJ01 (sample SAMEA4835941, study PRJEB28245) | human gut metagenome | biome: gut microbiome; material: fecal sample | place: Denmark | collected 2008 | reverse complement strand
GTAGGGAAAGAACTGACCTATTATGAGTTTATGGAAACACCTATCACATTCGGGCAGGATTACACAAAAGCAAAGAAGAATGTGTCAAGGGTGAACGTAACGGCACTTGCCGAAATAATTTCTGCGTTGAAAGAATACGGACTATGTGTGGCCGTCTTGGAACGTCCCATGAAGAACCCGGCAAGATTTGATGCTACATGTTCTGCTATGCGTGCTTTGGAAGCGGAACTTACCGTATTGGAGCTTTATGATGTTCCTTATATGTTTATAGATTCCAAAGAGTGGCAAAAGGAAATGCTACCTAAAGGGGTTGTAGGCACTAAAGAATTGAAGAAGGCGTCTCTTGATATAGGCAAAAGGTTGTTTCCTGATATTAAGGATAAACACCCCGATAGAGACGGAATTTTGATAGCGGAATACGCAAGAAGGAAATGCCTTCTCTAAACAATTGGCAGAAGGAAAGCGAAAAAAATGTAAGAATATATTTTGACATGTAAGAATAAACTATTACATTTGCCACATCAAAAAGTAACAAACAAAACTATAAGACAATGGCTAATCAGAAGTATTTTAACATTTTTGTACTTTCCTTCCTTGATAGGATTGAAGGGATTGAACACGATTTGAGCTACTTGAAAAAGAGTGCAAAAGACATTAACAGCATTGAATCAGTGGAAGAAGCACTTCATATTTTGAAAGATAAAATAAAACAATTGCAACATGATAATAATTTTTTGCGAGAACGATAATTGCTCCCGAAAAGGAGTAAGGTCACCAATTGCTAATCCTAAGTATGTGTTTCGTGACGGAAAACTTGTTCCTATGAACATTCCAGTTTGTCCTGAATGCGGAAAGCAAATGTCTTATGAGGAAGAAAAGAGCACAGAAATGCCTAATCTTTCAATAGGCGAGTTTAAAATGATGTCTGATTCTGACAAGAAAAAGGTGTTGAAGGAAAGGTCTAAGGCACTTTCTAAAAAGGACAACAGCGAAGACAAGATACGTCACTACAAGGAAAAAGCAATCAGAAACATGTTGAACGTAAAATTATGAGGTATGGAAAATTTATTGTATGAAAACGTAAAGTACATTCATAGGGTGACAAGAAAGAGAATCCTTGTACTTACTAATTCAAAAGGAGAAATGGAAAGATGTTTATCTCTTACAGATTTTAAAGGGAAATCAAGAGACTTTTTCATGAATGAAGCGGAGGGATATGATGTTACTAATACAGTAAACAGAACAAATCTTCCCTCCTATTCGGAAGCTACCGTAGAAAAGTTTGTAGAAGAAAGCGATCATATATCTATAGCCTTTGGGCATGACAATTTTATTCTATTTAGAAATGTATTGAAGCCTCATGAACTTGGTGAATGATTGTATTCTTGATAAAGTGGTAGGAAAGATGCTTGTTCTTCCTACCGGTGAAGAAGCGGAAGTGAAGTCTGTTCGCGTAGGAAGAGATTACCGAAGTATAGAGATAGACATTCTGAAAAGCGGAAAGTTGAAATCTATCCGAATGGGTATCACAGGGTTTTTGAAAACAGCAATTTTAAAGGACAAATGAAAAAGAATGTATTGTTAATCACCTGTCTTTCTATTTGTCTTTCCATAGGACTGGGAGGTTGCAAAAGCCGTGTTTCCTCAAAAACAGATTACACTTTTACCTTAAAGGACTCTTTGGTCTGGGAAAGAGAAATGACGGACAGCCTTGTAAAAGTTCCCTACTCTATCGTCAATATGGTAGTCAACCCTTCGAAAATGGAAGATGGGGAGAAGAAAGAGACAAACAAAGGACAAGCTAACCTTTCCATAGAAAAGAAAGGAGACACCATTTTCATAGAAGCATCTTGTGATAGTCTTGAATTGACAGTGAAAAGCCTTAGAGAAAGGTTGTCTAAAGTAAGCGAAGAAAACGAAAACTTGAAAGAAGAGGTAAAGGCGGCTCCTAATAGATTGCTTTCTTTCATGGGAGGAATAACAATAGGAGCTTTCACTATTCTTATAGCATTGATTGTGTTACTCAAAACAACTAAAAATATTTGAGATATGCTTATACATCAAAAAGAACTGGAAGAAAAAATTATAGAAGCCAATCGGCTTTACAGAGAAGGAAATCCTATCATGTCTGATAAGGAGTATGACAGTATGAAGGAAGGACTGGAAAAGTATTTCCCAGACAGCGATATTCTAAAAAAGGCTATCGTTGAAGAAGGTGTAAAAGGGGATCGTATGGAAAGACTACCTTTTCCTATGTTTTCTTTGGAAAAGGTCAAGACGGTGGACGAGATTGTAAGATGGGTAAAGGACGTATGGGAATTGTCTCCTAACGACCGTGTTGTCATTACGCCTAAATATGATGGTATTTCTTTGCTGGTTGATGAAACAACAAATGATTGCTGGACAAGGGGAGATGGCACGGAAGGACAGAATAGCCGGGATCATTACCGTTATGTAAATCATGGAAATCCTATGAACAAAAGGGGGTGTTTTACTTTCGGAGAAGCGATTATCCCTATCGGTATGTTCTTGAAAAACGTAAAACCTCTTGGGTATAAAAGTGCAAGGAATGCCGTTGCCGGTGCATTCAATGCAGATGATTTCAATGCACAAGTTCTTGGGAATACCGCTTATGTGAGATATGGCATTATGGATCCCGACAGAGATAAATCTATGCAGCTTGCAGAACTTCGAAACGATTATGGGAATTACGCTACACAGTATTGGGTAACTTCTGCCGGCGTGTTCGATGATAATAAAACAGCCCTCACCTATCTAAACGATTTGTTTGAATCAATCAAGAATTTTAAATGTGATGGACTTGTAATCGAAGTTGATAACAAAACAAAACGAGAAGAATTAGGACGGTTGCCTAATGGGAATCCGCGTTACGCTATTGCTTACAAGAATCCCGACTGGCAAGAACGATACACGACAAAAGTTCAAAAAATCGAATGGAGCATTTCAAAAGACGGCAAAGCAAAACCTGTAATTGTATTCAGTCCGGTGGAATTTGACGGAGCGACTGTTTCACGATGCACCGGATATAACGCTAAATATATTACGGACAATCATATTTCACCAAATGCTTATATTGTCGTATCAAGAAGCGGAGATGTTATCCCTAAACATTTGGAAACGGTCAGTTACAGTGTGGAACTTTTTCGTGAAATGTGCGATGGTATGATGATTTGTCCTTCTTGCGGAAATCCGTTAAAATGGGACGAAACGCTTACAGATATTGTTTGCATCAATCCTGATTGCAAAGAAAAGATAATCAAACAAATTACTTATTTCTTTGCAACGCTTGAAACGGAAGAAATGCAAGAAGCCACTATCAGAAAATTCTATGAAGGAGGACTTGATAGTGTAGAGAAGATTGTGAATGCAAGCGAAAAGGAATTGTCTCAAATTGGAGGAATAGGAGCGAAATTGTCCAAAAAGTTACGAGGTCAATTCGATAAATATGCGGACAATGGAGTTTCCTTTGCAAAAATCCTTACTGCCTATAATGTGTTCGGTGGTGTGATAGGAGAAAAGACTTGTCAGATGATTTTTGATTCTTTGTCGGACGAAGATGTAAAAGTCTTGTTTAATGACGGTATATTACCCAACAAAACACTTCTTTCTATTAATGGTGTTGCTGAAACTACTGCCACTTCTTTTAATAATGGACTTGCAGTTTTCTTTAATGTCATTGAAAATTCACCTTTCCCTATCTCTTATGTAAAAAACAATGTTGTTCTTGCGGACAATCCCGAATCAGTATGCTTTACAGGATTCAGAAATAAAGAATGGGAAGAAAGATTATCCAAAGAAGGGCACAAGGTCGTTTCAGGAGTATCAAAGAACACGACCATCCTTGTAACAAAAGACAAAGAAAGTTCTTCTTCAAAAGTGAAGAAAGCAAAAGAGCTTTCCATTCCTATTTTGACACCGGAAGAGTTTGAAACAAAGATGAGATGGAAAGAGAGATAGAAGATTGGATTGGTGACTTTGAAGATGAAGAAGTCTATGATCCTAACGACGATGATCAGTTTGAATAGATAACTTGACACATTGCTTTATGAGTAAGATTTACAAGGAGATAGCCTTCAACTTCACCAAAGCATTGAACAAATTGGAATTAAGGACAAGTGCCAGAAGTTTCATCTCTATGCGGAAGGCAGAGAAGGTTATCTCCCTACTTTTTGAGATCATATTTGATAAACTGGAAAGAGACGGAAAAGTAAACATAAGAGGATTTTGCATTATCAAGAAAATCAAATGTAGAGGCGGAAAGCATTATTTTGAATTTATAGACAATAGAAAGAAATGAACACGAATTTTGAAACCAAATTTGGAGGCGGTAAAGCTGCAACAGTAGAATGGTACACGCCTCCTTATATTATTGAGGCGTTGGGAAATAATTTTGATCTTGATCCTGCTGCACCTAAAAAAGATTGGTACACAGCAAGAAAGTGCCTTACGAAAGAAGATGATGGATTGGTTCAAGACTGGAAAGGATTTGTATTTTTAAATCCACCCTATTCAAATCCTACAATTAAACTTTTCATGAAAAAATTATCAGAACATGGTAATGGGATAGCTCTTATTTATGCCAGAGTAGGAAACACAATGTTTCATGAATGTATTTGGAATAAAGCAACATCTATTTATTTCTTGCGCAAAAGAATAAAATTTATTGATGAGAATGGGAAAGAAGGAGGATCTCCAGGTACAGATAGTTGTCTTGTTGCTTACGGAGAGAAAGGAGATGAAATTCTAAAGAATCTAAAGTTGCCGGGTAAATATATAAAGCTCAACTGACTATGTACTATTACAAGGAAAAGGACTATTGGTATTTTGGTGCTTTGGAAAAATCAGTTTACAAGAGCCTTAAACTGATTTCATCCTTTAAACGTAACGATACCAATAAGGAAATATACATAAAATCCGACCCAGCAAAAGATTTCCTTTTAAAAGAATTTGTTTCCGACAACGAAATAGAAGAAGTCAATCCTCTATCAATAGTTCGTCCCGGCTGCAAAGCCGAAATAAAGTCTTACAAGGAACTTTTATCCCGAAAGGATATAGAACTATTGATAGACAATCTTCCTCTTTTAAAAAAGCCGAGAAGCTATCAAATGGACTATCTATATTACGCAGTCAATCACGGAAATCATATAAATGGCTCTTCAGTGGGGACAGGCAAAAGTCTATGTTCTGTTCTCTATGCTGAAATGCTTGATCTTTTCCCTTGTATGGTAGTCTGTCCGGCTTCTGTAAAATCCGGTTGGTTGAGAGAGTGGAAAGAAACGAACCCAAACAGACGGGTATCCATCATTTCCACATCTTCCCCACCGGAAGATTTTGAAGCGGATGTGATAGTGATAAACTATGACATACTTGGGAAAAGGGTCACAAAAGAAAACGGAAAAACATCTCTTGAAATAAGATTGGATGGAATGAAAAAGAAATCATTCTCTCTTGTGATAGCAGATGAAATCCATTTTCTCAAAAACAGAAAGTCCATCAGAAGCAAGTCTTTCAAAAAGCTGATACATAAAGTTCCTTCTGTAATAGGGCTTACAGGAACACTTATCATGAACCGTCCGGCAGAGCTTCTAAATATCCTGATGTTAATAGAAAGGATAAAGGAAATTGCACCGGACGACCAGTATCATCATTATTTTTTTGAAAGGTACTGCAATATGAAGGAAACGAACTTTGGTCTGGATATTTCGGGAGCATCCAATATAAAGGAACTGAACCGGCTTTTGAAAGAATGTTGCTATTTCCAGGTAAGCAAGAGGGATGCTTTGAAAGAGCTTCCTCCTATTTCGGAAAATGTTGTGGAATGCGAGATTACAAATAAAAGAGCATATAAAAAGGCAAAGGGTGATCTTTTGCAGTTCATTGAAGATAAGTTTAAGGACGAAGAAAAGGTTGAAAAAGCTGCAAGGGCAGAGTTCCTTGTAAAACTCTCGACATTAAAGCAATTATCCTTAGAAGGTAAAGAAAAGTTTATCAAAAAATGGGTGGAAGAGTGGATGGAAGCAAACGAAGAAGAAAAACTTTTGGTATTCGCTTCGCAATCCACAATCCTTACAAAGATAGCCGAAGAGTTTAAGGAAGGGCTTCTTATTACAGGGGGCACTACCACAAAGAAAAGAGATGAAATTTTGCAAAAGTTTTTCTCACAAAAGGAAAGTAGGGTGCTTTTTGCGAATATAGGCTGTCTTGGTACTGGTGTGGACGGGCTTCAAAAGGTTTGTTCCAATATGGCTATCTTAGAACTTCCACCGCGTCCGAGCGACCTTGTGCAAGTTATAGGAAGACTGGAAAGAAGCGGGCAGGAGAATCCGGTCACAATTCAATACCTGCTATCGCCGGAAACGATTGACCAGGACTTGTGGGAGATGCTAAAAGGAAAGAAAGATGTTACGGACATGTTAAACAAAGGATTCCAGGACGATACCAGTCTTATGATCCTTCAAAAGTATAAAAATGAGCGATAAACGAAAGGGAACACGGATCATTGAAGTTTGGACGGATGGAAGTTGCAATGCGAACCATCCTAAAAAACTGGGAGGTTCTGCCGTTTACATCAAATGGAAAGACAAGGAATATCATATAACCAAAGGACGTTCCTATACTACGACAGGAAGAAGAGAAACGGAAGCAATTCTTCTTGCACTTCGAGCAATAAAAAAGAATTTGAATGTAAAGGCAACCTTCTATATCGACAGCCAGTATGTTGCCAATCAGTTTCATCACAAGTTCATTGACTGGGCAAGAGAGAACCTGCATGTAGAAAATCAGGATTTATGGGATGCTATATTTTCGGAAATGTTGTTGCATAGAAAACTTCGTGTTTCCGTAAAATGGATAAGAAGCCATCAGAAAGACTATAGTGACCCTATTGTATGTGGCAATTTCATTGCAGACCACATGGCAAATTACAAAAATTTTAAAGAGTATGAGAAAGAAAATCATTTACAATAACTTGATCCCTTTTAAGGGATTTATATCAATCACTCTATTTCCTTTCATTTTTGCAAGGAAAGAATATGAACCTTTAGGAATGAGAACGATCATACATGAGAATATCCATTTAAAACAACAAAAAGAGATGCTTATAGTATTCTTCTATTTGTGGTATGGGATAGAATGGATTGTAAGACTGATCCGGCATAAGAGCTTTCAGAAGGCTTACAGAAATATTTCTTTTGAGCGAGAGGCATACAACAATGAATATGATGATGAATATTTGGGTGTAAGGAAACCTTACGAATGGATTCATTATTTGAGAGGATAACAGAAACAAACGAAAAGAAGATGTTATGAAATGGAGTAAATATCAGTTGGCTATTTTTGATGCTTACGAAAATACCAACAAAAACATAGTGATTGATGCAACTGCCGGTTCTGGCAAAAGCAGAACACTCAAAGAGTTATGCAATCGGACACCGAAAAACAAGTCATGTCTTTTTATGGCGTTCAACAAGAGCATAGCGGAAGAATTAAGATCGAAACTCCCTTATTATGTCGATTGCTATACTTTCCATGCGCTTGGACTTCGTACAATGATGAAAAATTTCCGGTTCAAAGCAAAAGTGAATGACGGCAAATGTTTCAAACTCTGCACGAAGCTGTTCCAATACAAAAAGATGGAATTTAAAGAAAGAATGAAGTATTTCTTTGCACTCCAGACATTGTGGGAACAAACAAGACTGTCTCTTTGCAAGATAAATGAAGAAAACATTGTTCCTATTACGATAGAATTTGATCTGGATTACGAAGAAGAAATGATTCCCGACCTTCTTGAAATTGAAAAGGCATGGAGAAATGATTGTACAAGGATAAACAACAATCTTGCTTTTGAAATAGATTTTGTGGATATGCTTTGGATTCCTTACACATTTTTAGAGCCGGAAAGTTTTCCGAAATACAATGTTGTGATGGTTGATGAGGCAAACGATACCTTTCTATTACAAAAAGAAATCATGCAAAATTTAATAAAGGCAAGAGGCAGATTCATTGCTGTAGGAGATAAAAAACAGATAATTTATTCCTTCATGGGTAGCGACTTGAATGTGTTTAATTCCTTAAAAAATGGTTCCAACACGATTACACTTCCTCTTTCTGTCACATACAGATGCAGCAAAAGGATAGTCGAAGAAGCTAATAAGGTATTCCCTGGGACGGAATGTGCGGAAGGAGCAAAAGAAGGTGTTGTCAGAAAAGGTGAGCTAAGCGAAGCCGCCAACGGAGATTTTGTTTTGTGCCGGAATAACCTTCCTTTAGTGGTAGCTTTCCTGCAACTCCTTAGAGAAGGAAAGAAATCATCTATAATGGGACGTGATTTTGGGGAAAACATTTACCGCCTAATGGAAAATCAAACCAGTCTTGACGATATGTACCTTCTGTTGGACGATAAAAAACGAAAACTTATAGAAAAAGGTATTGATCCTGCCTCTGTGAAAAATCATCCGTCTTATGCTTCTTTGGAAGAAAAAGTAAAGATTGTGGAATTGTTATACGAATCGCATCAAGGAAATTTCTCTTCCTTAAAAGAAAAAATCAGAAACGTTTTCTCTGAAGACAAGAAAGGTATCATCCTATCCACTATTCATAAGAGCAAAGGATTGGAAGCTAACCGTGTTTTCTTTTTGAACCCAAAGCTACTTCCATCCAAATATGCAAAGACACCTAAAGCATTGTACGCGGAAGAGTGTCTTAAATTTGTGGCAATCACAAGAGCAAAAGAAGAATTGGTTTACTGTCATATCAATGCGGATATTGACCTCCACAAGTAACAAAACATCGCAAGGCGAAATGACGTTGAAATATTACTTTTAACAAGTATTTACACTTTCCGCCTTGTGATGTAATAATATATTCTTACATTTGCAGCAGCAAAAAAACAACAATTAAATTTTTAGATTATGGGAATTTTAGGATGGATTTGCACGACAGTTATGTTTGTTGCATTGTGCGTTACAGCTCAATCAATGTTCGAAGATTACCTTTCTTACAAGAGTGAAAAATTTGATAACGACGAAGAAGATGAAGAAGATGAAGAAAAAGAAGACTAAACTGTACATCATTGTACCTCATGGGAATGGGAAAGTAACCTTTTTTTCGGCTGACAAGATAGAAGAACTTGTTCCTTTTCTTCCTTCAATGGAAGCGATAAAGACAAACATAAAGCTTCAAGTGGCGAAATGGGAAAGAGATCATTCCTACAAGCCGCAACCGCTTACACTTAGTGTTCCTTTAGATGTTTTTCTGAAAGTGAAAGCTATTACAGGTGGGAAATGGAATGAAATACCTGTCAATCAAGGATGCAACGGTGTTCCTTCGGTAATTTTAATTCCCAGCAAAGATAAAACGGAGGAAGATGAACATAGTTGATGGGATCGTAGGGAATACTTTCATTGCTATAGACAGTGAAAAGCAAGCAATGAGATGCGACCAGATTCAAGAAGAAGGAAAGCTCGCGCTGACTGTTTCTTTAAAAAACTCACATAGATTTGGAAGAAGTCTTTCGGAAGCTATAAAATATGACTACTCTTATGTTGTGGAATGTATTTTGAGCACAGGCGACAGTTTCAGAGCCACAAGCGGACTTCTTTTAATGGATATGTGGGGAGACTGGATTACAGTTCTAAGATCGGAAGGGATACCGCTATTTTCCTATGATTTTCTTGAAGACAGCAAGCAAGCTAAAGACTTTCTTTTCATAGAAAAAGTAAACTTCCTTCCACTGCCGGAAATTATTTTTAATCTTAAAACAGACGACCCTTCCCAAAACTTCGTTGTTCTTCCTAAAGGAAGTGACGGATGTGATTACACAAAAGGGATAGTAGTTCAATCGTTATTTAAACAGTGATAACATGTACTTTGAATCAGTTGTAAATTATTGGACGGATAACCCGGATGGTTTCAAACCTCCAAGAACCCAGGTAAAGAGGCATCTTCTTATTAGAGGTTACACCTATACGGAAGCGGAAGCAATATCTGTAGAATGGGGAACGAAAGAAACAGAAGAGGAAATAAAGATATCTCCTATTCGGGAACTGTTCCTTTATACAGTGATAGAAGATGATTCTGCTGGCAAATTCTTTAAGGTTGATGTTCTTTACCCGGAAGAAACGCCTAAAGGGAAAATCAGAATGCAAAAGGTCTCTTTGATGGTTCAATCCGCGTCAGATGTAGAAGCGATCGAGATCGTAAAAAAGTATTTCGATTTTCTTCCCACAATAAACGAATTAGTAATTAAAACCGTTACACTAACGGAAATCGAAGAATATCTTAAAACAGACGAATAAATGAATGTACTTAGTTTATTTGATGGAATGTCATGCGGACAAATAGCATTAAAGGAATTGAATATTTTCATCGACACTTATTATGCTTCTGAAATAGATAAATTTGCCATTGCACAAACACAACTCAATTTTCCCAATACAATTCAAATAGGTGACGTCAAGAAAGTGAATGTATTGGATTTGCAACCCATTGATTTATTAATAGGGGGGTCTCCTTGCACCAATCTTTCATTTGCAGGGACAAGAAAAGGTCTTTGCACAAAAGAAAATATTGAGATTGTATCACTTGAACAATATCTTGAACTAAAAGAACAAGGTTTTGAATTTGAAGGGCAATCCTATTTATTCTGGGAGTACATGAGAATACTTACGGAAATAAGAGAATACAATCCAAATGTATTATTTCTATTGGAAAATGTAGAAATGGGGAAGAAATGGGAGTCTGTTTTTAATAAAGCCATTGGAACACAAGGAATCCATATTAATTCATCTCTTGTATCTGCTCAAAACAGAAGAAGGATTTATTGGACAAACATAGATGGCGGGAACATTTCGCAACCTAAAGATAAAGGATTGTTTTTAAGAGATATATTGGAAGATGAAGTGGATGAACACTTCTTTCTTTCTGAAAAGGCCCTTAAAGGGATCGAACTTCACAAAGAAAGAAACAAAGAAAAGAAAAACGGGTTCGGTGCAGACATAAGAAAACCTTCTGACAAATCCCAAACCATACGAGTAGGTGGAAAAGGCGTATATGATTTGGTAAGTATTCCTTCAAGAAAAGTAATCCAGTTGAACAAAACAAATGAATTTGGGAAACAACCAAGACAACAGAACAGTATATATGATCCACAAGGAATATCCCCTGCGGTTTTGACAAACATGAGTTGTGGGAGTCATGCTGTGTTAGATAATTTCTGCATACGAAGACTTACTCCTACTGAATGCGCAAGATTGCAAACCATTCCTAAGTGGTACAAATGGCAATGCAGCAACACTCAACAATACAAGATGCTGGGTAACGGCTGGACAGTAGAAGTTATAAAGCATATATTCGGTTATATGATAGAATAAAAACAGTTTTGTATTTTCCATAGTAATTTAAGTTAGATGATTCGCAAGGGAAAGATGGTTTGGGAAAATAATCTTTCCCGATTTTTAACTACATAAAACTATATCAATATGAGCAAAAGAAATACAAAGTTTCAAAAGTTGGCGTTGCTTATTAATTCAATAGATCGCCCTTTTGAGTTTTACGACCTTGCAAAACATACTTTGTTCTTTGCTGGCACGCTTAGAAAAACAATTTCCTATCTTTGTAAGGCAGGATACATCGAAAGGATTGAAAGAGGACGTTACAAACGATCCAAAACGATACCGGACGATATGAAGATCATAGATTTAGAGAAAATGGCTTATAAACGAGAATAATATGAATTTGGTAACAATAATACTTTCAGCTATAGTAGTGCTCCTACTGGTTGCTGTTATCATCCTTTGGGTCAGGGTCAGGAATTTAAAGGATCATTTGCTTTATATCAATTCCAGAATTGACTCTGTAAGGCTTAACTACCTACTGGGGATAAGGAACAATTTAATTACATCTGAAAGATTTGAAGATGTAGAATATATCAATGAATTGATAAAAGATGAATTTGATGTAGAAGATTTTGAAAAATTTTCAATAGATAATTTGATTAACATATTGTAAATTAATTGGTTAGTTATGGAAATAAAAGTAAAAAGAATTACACCTATTGATTATCCATACACAATAGGGAAAATGTATATTGATGGAGAGTATTTTTGTGATACTCTGGAAGATAAGAACAGAGGTTTATCGCAAAATATGTCAGAAGAAGAAATAAAATCAAAAAAAGTGTACGGACAAACCGCCATCCCTACTGGTAGATATAAAATTCTTATGAATGTAGTGTCGCCTAAATTCAGTAAAAAACAGTTTTATATGGATGTCTGTAAAGGTAAAGTTCCCAGGTTGGAAGGAGTAAAAGGATTCTCTGGAATTTTATTGCATTGCGCCGCGACAGCCGACAATGTGGAAGGTTGCATAGGCATAGGGTACAACACTATCAAAGGACAGCTTACCAATAGTAAAGAAGCATTTGAAAAGGTGTACAAAAAACTTTCTTCTACTGATGAAAAAATTTATATTACAATATCATGAAGGAAGATTTATAAAAGGTGTTCCTTCCAATCTGTGTGCTGACGAAAGAGCTAAAATCATCCAAAAAGTTATTGAAGCGAAAAAGAAATCTCCTGGGTACATTGGAGATTTGAAAACAAAGTATCCTTATATCTACAACTCATGGAGAAGTGTAAACTATACAGAAAAAGGCAAAAAAGCTGGTGTTTGCGAAAGATGGAAATCTTTTAAATTGTTTTTAGAAGATTCTCTTTTGACATATAAAGAAGGGTATGTCTTTAGAAGAAAAGACGTACATAAACCTTTTTTGTCCTGACAACGCTATTTGGGTATCTAAAGAAGAATATCAATATTTTGCAATAAAGACAATTGTGTTATTATTGAATATAATGGAAAATCTTTATCAATAAAAGAATGGGCAGAGTTAAACGATAGGAGTGTTACTGCCATAAGAAATATGTATTATAAACGTTATTTAAAAGGCAAATGTTCTATTGAAAAAGTGTTATTTGGTGATTTGAAAGAATTTAAGACAGATAAATCACCAAAAGACTATAAAACTGTATATAGTCCAAAAACAAAAGCCTCTAAAATGATTAGAGAGTATAAGGTTAAAGACAAAAAGATAGGTTTCACAGGCAAAGAATGTGACATAACACCTCAATATATTCTTCAAAATATATTTGGACAAAAATGTAATTATTGTGGAACAACTGAAAATGTTGGTTGCGATAGAATAGATAATTCCAAGCCTCATACAATATCTAACATTATACCAGCTTGCGCTGAATGCAACTTTATTAGAGGAAATAGATTTTCTGTTGAAGAAATGAAACTGATTGGAGAAACAATCAGACTAATTAAAGCCAACAGAGAAAAGTCTAAGTAAAATACCCGTATAATTATAGTGCAAAAGTATAAATTCAAGTTATTAACCTATTAACCGGAAAGGAGGTGAGAAAGAAAGACTATCCTAATTTATCATATCAATAAAGTTCGTTTTTAATAAAGGAGGAAGCCGAAAATCCTTAATAGAGTAGGCATCTAACATTCTCGTTGTTAGTAAATTACGTTAATTATGAAAGGGAACTTTGAACCAGAAACAATCAAGTCGGTTCTCTGCTCCCTTTCTCTTTGTTTAAACAAAATATTTAAAGTATGTATAACGAAAAGAAGAAGCCCATTTCATTTTCTGTCCTTGCGACCCAGGCAAAAGAAACAATGCCTATCCGAAAAGACACTGCAAAAGTAATGACAATCCCTAAAGATTCCAAATACCCTGAACTACATGGAGAATTGTTCTTGGGATAGACTGCTTTAATCATAAGCTCTGAAAACTGTTTTCCTGTTTGGAAGGATGGAAGGATCAAACCTTGCTTTCAGTCTAAACAGGATTTCTTTTTGTAGTGTTGATTCTTGCATTTTCATTTTTATCCTTGTTCCTCTGTAATCGCACAATATCCATTCCTGACCTTCCCTTTTTAGAAGAGACAGACTTGCCCTTAACCCTGTGTTCACAAGAAAAACCTTTACAGAAGGACTTATTTTTACCTTTCCTCCTTTTTCTATTCTTGCAAGATACCTTTTAAGTTCCGGTAGCAACTTCTTTCTTCCGTCATTCTCCTGGTTCTGTCCTTCCAAAAGTTTTATACCCCTTTCCAGCCATTGTAATTTCCTTCCTATTTCGTCCTCTTCCATTTCCTTTAGCTTGGACTTCACATTTCTGTCTGTAATGGGTGTAATAGGAAGTCCTCCCCAATAGAAACCGTTTTTGGGACATAGCTCGTTAAACCTTTTTAGACGGTTTAGGTACATGTTTATTTTCCTATCCTTAATGGTCATTTCCTATTTGAGTTTAAGAGCTTTTAAGCGTTCTTTTACAGATAATTTCACTTCATCATCCAAATAGGTAGCCTCTTGTACTTCATAAGGTGACATTTCATCCAGGAACTTTTGGTTTTGCTGTTCAAGTTCGTCCCAATTGGCAGCACGAATAAGGTCGCCCGGTAGCATGATCTTTTCTCTTCCGAGGATCATCTTATTAAAGCCGTTGAAGTCCTTGTAATAACTTGTGGCAAGCTGATGTACCAATACTGCAGGATCAAGACCGGATTTGGCAGCGACAAGACCAATTATAATCGAATTGATGGGAAGTGTACGGAACACACGTGAAACGTTTTCCTGTCCATGCAATGTGGCCGTAATATCTATCTTTCCGTCCACAGTCAGTTTTAGTTCGTTTCCCTTTACTTCTTTCCTGGCTTGCTCAAGCATATTCCTTATTTCCCTTTCAAATATCAATGCCTTATCCTCTAAACCTTCTTCCAAGTATTTATGATACCTTCCCTGTAGGTCTATGATAATGGAATTGATAATCTGTAATCTCCCGGCTTCCGTTGCGACCTTGTATTGGTTGGATGAAGCAAGAAACACTGCGCGCTTACTTTCTATTTCTGCTTTTTTTCTTGCAAAGATGGACAGAAGTTCCTTTTGCGTCAGATTGATCTTCTTTTCCTGTTTTAGGATTTTCTGGACATCTTCAACACCGTTCATTTCCCCAAATAGTTTCACAATATAGGAAAGGATATCGGGCGTAACAGACGAAAGCATTTCTTTCCTATAAATATCGTTGAAAACTGCTTTTTTTGTCCTTATATCCTCTACGAGAGGCATTATATATATTTCCTTTTGCCGTTGTGCCTTTTCTGCTGCTGCTTTCGCTCCTCCATGTCGGATAACAAAACCTTTTGCGGAATAACTTTTAAGATCGGCCGTAAACTCTTCCCCTTGACTACCTTCAAAAACAAAAAACCTTTTGGACGATTCCGACAAGGCTCTTTCTGCCATTTCAAGAGCAACAAAGGCGTCCTTTAACTCTTTAGATGCCGTTTGAATCACTTCCGGCGCATTCTCCATTATTTCGAGAAAGTCTTTTTGTCCTATTTGGGGGAACGACTTTAATTCCTGATTAATTTTCTGTTTCTTCATTGTTCAAATCCTCCAAGTTTGATTTTGCGATTTCCGCGCTGTTGAACTGAAAACATTCCGACTTGTCAATATAGGGACATTCGTTTATAAATTTGCAACCTTCGCACTGAACAGAAGGCTTGCTAACAGACTTTTGTAACTTCATATTGGTAAATTTTTAATGTTTTGTTTCTGGCAAAGTTACAACAAAAGAGAAACAAAACAAGTCCCTGCCTATACATCACGTACCAGCAGGGACAACAACTAAACTAATTACTAATAATAACATAAACTAACATCACGTCAAAGGTGGTTTTCTACTTTGTTAAGGTAAAGATAGTTATTCTTACCGAACTTCCGGGTAAAATGCCATTTGTTTTAATTGATACATCTTTAATCTTTTCCCGTTCTCTATTTTATATCCGACATATATCAATTTGTATATGAACTGATAAAAGTTACCCGGCAAGAACTTTTGCTTTTGAGGTTTTAATATGTTTTTGACAAAATAACCCTTATAGAAAAACCCTTGTATTCTTTCTGAATCACTAAGCAAAAGTGTTTTCACAATATCTGTTTTTTTATCCAGATAGAAACAATGCTCACATGTACTATACTTCCATGTAGTAAACTTTACTCCGTCTTTAGAAACATAGCGTAAAGTTTTGCCTTTCCTTGTGTCCATGTATTTTACATTTCTTTTAAAACGCTTTGTAAAATACTTTCTCCATCAAACTGGCATTCTATCCTTTCCCCATCATCACAAGAAACAACGATTTTCCCTATTTCGTCATACAAGACAATGCTTTGTATATTCTTTGCCGTTCCTATATCTCCATTTACGACATACGTCATTGAACTTAAACCAAGAGAAACAAGTTCCAACATATCGTCTGTGTATTGCATGGTAGGTTTTGTTCCCTTTGCTTTACTTCTTTCCTTGTCATTTAAAGAACTTTCTTCCCCACTTTGGACAGGTGATACTGTTTTACTTTCTTCTTGCTTCAAAACCTTGCTTTTTTGTTCTGAAACAGTATCGTTCTCTATTTTAGTTAGTTTATTCGGTTTGTTAGCGATAATGTTATATTTATCAAAATATTTATTGATATCCTCTACACACATACAAAAGCATATATCAACTACTTTTGTTCCAAAGGATAGTTTCCTTTTGTCAAAATATAAATTACCGTTCCAATTGTCTACACATTTTAAAACAGTATCAAATATATAAAAATAATTGCCTGAAAATTCACTACTTTCTTTCAACTCAAAAGAAAATTCAGAAAATTTGTAATTATTGTCTATACAATATGCCTCGTTACATGCAATTACTTTTATTTCCTTTGACCCCTCAATAACCTGTAACATAAAGTAAGACAAACCAAAATTATTACATACTTTTTGCTGTGTCTTAATGCAATTTATAAACGCTTTTGTATCTTTCAAACAAATAGTCATTTCTTTATATAATTGCGGATAGACAGATTTGTAATTTAAGAATCTATCTTGTTTTTGGAAGGAATAAGAAATAATTTTATTTGTAGTTGTATTTTTTACCGTAACTTTATACGTTGTTTCTTCTTCTTCTTCATATTCAAGTTTTTGTTTTTCTTCGATAACTGTAAATTCACAATTACCAGAACCAATACTTTTAAGTATGTCAAACGGTATTAATATATCTTTAGTTTCACCTAAAACATTTTGAACGGTGACTTTTTTTGCTTTCAATACGAAACAATTTGTTACATATATTGTACTATCTGTTAGTGACAAATGTACTGTATTTTCTGTGTATCTATTTGCAATATCTTTTTTCTCTGTTTTTACAGAGGTCAAAGATTTAATTACTTCTTTACTTAATTCTACTTCAAAAGAAGTCGCTTTTTGTCCTTCTTTTACCTCTACTTCTTTGGTAAATTCTAATTTATCTTTTGCGCCGGATAACTTTTTAAACCTTTCCAGATATTCAAACACTTTGATAATATCAAAACTACATTTAAAATTCTCCTTTTCTATAGAAACAACGTTATTAGTAACACGGCAAAGGTAAGATACCATATATTTTTCTGGTATATTTATTCCTGTATAATACGGTGACTTTCTAATTTTTTCTGCACAGCTAAAGGGGTCAAATGTTTTTAGTTTCCCTTGCTTTGTTGCTTCTACATTCTTTTCAATAAAAGCATAAATATCTTTTATTGTGTACGTTCCTGGATCAGCGTTTTTAAAAAGTTCTTGAAAATAAACTTTTGCAATAGCAAACAGTTCTACAAAAATATCCATAAATAAAGTATCTGTGTTATTATTAGTTGCTTTCATAATTTTTATATTTTTAAATTGTTGATAATTAGTTATTTATATTTATTGGTAGGGATAGTTTTTATTCTATCCCTTTATCGTCATTCACTACGTTGATATCTTCCGGTAGTATATCTGCACAAACAAAATCGTTAATCAAATCGGACGGAATCTTTTTATAACAATCCGAATAATTAAAACAAAGTTTGTTACTATGATCGTAAAAAATTACATTGCTCCAGCTTATACCAAAAGAAACAACCGCTTTTTTTATTTCATATTCTTTTTGTGCTTTTGCAATAGCTTTGTTTCTTTCATCTTCAATTTCTTTTAGTTCCTTTTGTTTTTGCTCTTCTTTTCTTGCTTTGTCCCTTAATTCCTTTTGCGCATCAGATGCGTATCCTAATTGATACAAATTCTCCAACACTTCGCATTCTTTTTCTGGGAATTGCTTAAAAACTCTATCTTTATTTTCAATTTTTAATTTGCTGTTCCTTCTTTTCTCTATTTCCCGGATAGCTTCGTTTGCTAAATTTCCCCAATTTTCGGCAACACCCAAACGAAAAACCAAATAATAAAATAAATCTTTATTATCTGAAGCGTTACGTAAAATTTCAATTGCTTTTATATCGGAAATATTGTACATTTCCGATATTTCCCGGTCTGTTTTTCCTTCATTGATATGATAACGAATATTATCTATATACATTGGTTGCCCTAAATGGTTGCAAGTATGCAGCTTTTCAAACATAGAAAGTTCAGGTTTGAAATGGCTGATAATGTCACCTATTGCGCCGGAAATGTATTTATAATAACGCCCGTTGTTCTTTTTTATCTTAATGCTTCCGGTAAATGAAAAGGTTAAATGTCCATTTTTGCACCCGTCATCTAATTTTATTAGATAATCAAATTCATAGCTACCAGGATATAAAATTTGATTGCCTATTTTAATTTCTTCTCTAAGAAATTTATAAAACAATCCGGAAAAACTGATACAATTTACTAATGATTTGATCTCATTGTTGTTAGTTGTAGTTGTCATAATGTTTAATGCGTTTTGTCAAGGTTTGCGCACCTTGTTTAAAAATTAATTTAGTTAGTTGTTTTATTAATAAGTTAAAATTTGTACTTTGTAGCCGTCGTTCCTGGAAAACTGATATATTTCGCTTGCTTCTTCTATATATTCGCTTTCCGTTATGTCCGGACACCCTTCGCTTTCATATCTATATTATTTTATAAGATAATAATCATTTGAATATTTTAGAAAAGCTATTATATCGCTTTCCGTCCAAAATTCCATAAAATCTGACTTGCTTTGAGTGTTAGAACGGTATTTGTTAATCAAATTACCGCATTCATAAACTCGAATAGTATAGGTGCGTTTGCTTCTATTTACTTTAATAGTGTAAGTTCTTTTCGCTTCCATGATTGTAAATGTTTAGTTGTTATTATTAGTTCTTTTCTTTGATACAAATGTAATACTTTATTCTTACATAACAAGGGAAATACAGTTAAGAAAGGTTAATTTACCTCTTTTTCTTTGTTTAGTTTGTTACTTTCTGGTAGCCCTTCTATGCCAATATAAAGCACTACCAGAAAAACCGGCAAAGATAATATAACATGTATAGTGTTGTCAGCTTCTAATGTCAAGCACATAAAAGCTAAAACCAAACTCGCTAAAAATATTCGAATAATAGAAAAAACCATTGCTTTCATATATTTGTTATTATTTATCTATTTTATTTATTGTATCGTTAACACTTATTTTTACCGTCTTTTTAAAGGAAATACCGCGCTTTGTTGCTTCGTAGGGTGTGTACGTAATCGTTTTCCCTTCTTTGTCGTGCCCTGTTATCCTTCTACAATTTGCTCCGGCATTTTCCTTTACAAACTCTTTTGCCTTTTGAAGGGAGGCAAATTTTTTGCCTCCGACACTCCAATAATACACTCGCTTTTCCATGATTCAAAAATTATATTTTCTTGTCATTGTAGCCTAAAACCGCTTTTTTGCTATCTCCATTGTTAACAATAGCGAGCTGATCTTCAAAACTCTTTACCTGGTTTACTGTTAATTTCTTCGCTTTCATGATTGTAATTATTTTTAGTTGTTATTATTAGT
>UMBJ01011793.1_pt1 | contig 22636 bp, 24 predicted proteins | sample 1963961 | NCBI WGS metagenome assembly UMBJ01 (sample SAMEA4835941, study PRJEB28245) | human gut metagenome | biome: gut microbiome; material: fecal sample | place: Denmark | collected 2008 | reverse complement strand
CAGGAGCAGGAGCAGGAGCAGGAGCAGGAGCAGGAAGAGCTTCCTTCGTCTGTATACCCTTTCGCAGAACTTCTAAGTGGTCGGGGTTGTAGTTGAGTCGGTTACTAAGATTTGCCCAACTGTAGCTATTACCCAATTGCGAAGCTTTGAAAGCTATTCCTGTGTATTCGAAAGAAAAGCCGTTCATTTTACCAGTAGAGGCAATATTGGCCTTCCAGGATACTTCAGCTTCTTCCAGCCTCTTGATAAAAGTTAAAAGGTCCGGTGTATCTGCCAAACTTTTATCAAGTATCTGCTGGAGAGCTTCTTTAGGGGAGGGAAGGCCAGTCCGTTCTGAAAGCATCTGTTCATTACGGGAAACTTTTCTTCGCTTCTGTTGCTTTGGTGTAATGGAAGGTGTTGTCTTGGTCACTGTCAAACCGTGAGCGATTTCGAGTTCACTAATGATCCGTGTGCTTATAAGGTTTTCGTTCTTACCCAAGTAGAGCTTCCCACCGGCTATGTCAATCCTGCTGGCAATGATGTGTATATGCTGGCCATCGTCGTCATGAAGCACATAGCAACGGAGATGAGTATCACTGAACCCCATCCTCTTCATGTAGTCGTCAGCTATGGTTACCCATTGGTCATTCGATATTGATTCAGTATCAGGTAAGCGAAGCGAGTTGTGCCAAACGGCCTTCTGAACATCTGGGCGAAGTTGTTTTGTGCCATTGAATTCGGAAATCAATTCAAGAGCAGAGCCACCTAACATGTTCCCGCCAATTACAATTGGATCACTTTTATGATGTGAACCTGGCTTCAATGCATACCGGACCACACCAGCGAAGCTCTTACCCCTTTTGATCTTCTGCATACCCTTCATCGGGTTTGTTCCATATGTCAGCATTTAGCAGGTGCTGGCGAAGCTCTTCCAGTTGTCGTTTCACAGCGAACAATTCAGTATGAGTTAGCTTGCTGTCTTTGCTCTTACCATCGATATGGATCGCAATTCGATTTAGCTTTTGCGATATGTCTGACAACATTTTCCAAGCTTCAACATTTACTAATGGGATGTTGGTTGGAGTGTGATTTAAAAAGGCTAATCTTAACCACTCCCCTTTTTTATGCTTGCCCCTTCTATTGTTTAAAAGCTCAAGCTCTGCCTGATTCAAACGCACACTGATACAAAAATGGCGTAACAACCTTAGATTTTTATCTTTCCTAAAACGATCATGATGCTGATCGTCATGATTAGATTTTTCCATAGCATTTCCTTATGCAAAAATGGTTGGTCGAGTTAAATCATTGATTATGATGATAAAATACATCTACCAAATGAATTGTGTTTGTCAACCTGAACTTTATAATATGTATTGAGTTCGATGAACTTTAGCACTAAGGCTGATCGCTATGACCACGGACTTCATGTATACTGGTTTTTTATACAGTTATGGTGGGTGGTGTATGCTTAATGGATTTGCTCGTTATGCTTTGACTGCTAGTTCGGTTGCCCCAGTTTGCCTGACATTGGCATTCTTAGCTTATATTAATGATAATTATAAGATTCTTGTTTCCTCAATTCTTTTGGCTGTCGTAAGTGTAGTTTTTTGTGTCTTTATAATCAAACAAGCACAAAAATATAATCCGGTCACATTGAAAAACTTAGAATCGGCATCTCCGGCAGATAAGGAAATAACTAACTATTTCTTGACTTACTTATTTCCACTTATATCTGGGCCGACCACTTTTATGGATTGGCGATTAGCCCTGTTTTTTTATCTAAGTCTTTTCTTCTACATAAAGCACTCGTCTTCGTATAGTTTCAATCCAATTTTGTCTATTATATTTGGATTCAAGTTTTATGAAGCCGAAGATGATACTGGGGTGAGCTTTGTTCTTTTGTCAACAAAACCTCTTACCAATGCGAAGATCAAAGGTTTGAAGGTGAAAAAGCTTACTGAACATACCTATATGATTGTATAAGGATATTATATGGAACTTTTTGCGATCACAGACAGCGAAATACCGACTAGAATAATTAAGATTGACATAGATGCTCCCGCACAAACGGTAGTGGAAAATCTATTTAGAACTCAGAGAAGTGAGTTTATAAATGAAGATATCGAAGAGATAGAGTTTTGTGCATCTTATAATGTTCAGGATGGTGAAATATTTTCCATCAATCCATTTGATGACGAAATAGGCATTATTAATGCAATCGAACGGCCTGATGCTGTTCCGGTTTGGGACCCCGATGATGTGTCAGTTCATTATTTCAAAGCGTTATTTACGGGTGAACCAGCTTCGAATGGTAATCCTACTCAGGTTTGGCTTCAATGTTTCGACAGACGACAAATAATTAATAATGAAAAATCCTTTTTCCAAGTAGTAACTCAGCCTGGAAATAGATTCTCAGTGTCCACTCGTCCTGGTTTTTCGCTTAGTGATCGATTAACTGCTATTCTTGTGGGTGATAAATTATTGTTCAAGAGTTTCTTTATGCTCCGGCGATTTTTTAACATGGAAGAGTATTTTAATGAAGCTACTAGAGAGGATTTAGACAACTTTATCGGTAATGATATATTTCATGTGGAAAATGCTGAAGATTTTATGACATTTGCAGATTCTGCAATTAAAAAGAAAGTATCTTTGATAATAAGTTCTGGAATACTGAACGATCAGCCTATTGAAAATCTAATTGAGTGTGCCCAGAAGATTGGATATCAATTAGGTATAACTAATGTGAATGGTGACAATAAAATCACTATGCCAAACTCTAAAAGAGAAGTGAAGCAACTATTATATTTCCTCGATCAGGGCTACTTTAATTCAATAATCACAAATGAGTTAATGTTGACGAATTCGAAGCGACCAATAAGAATTTGAGATTTTGCTTTCCTTTACTAATCGAAGAGCAAGTAAAGCAAGACTACTCAGCTTCGCTGAGTTAGCTCTTGCTGCTAGTATGTCCTAATGTTAGTGTATGGTGTTGTATGTGATTGAATTTATTATGCTAAAATAGTCTATAGGATTTGACTCATAAACGTGTTGAATTTTTGTTTCATTTGATGTATTTTCTTGCAATTCATTGACTATACTAAGAAATTTTAAAATGCTTGATTCACTGCATGAACATTACAAGCTTAACATTGATAGGCTCAAGTCTGCTAACAATCAAAGAGATTTGATGTTTTTATTCTTGATTCTTTCTGTAATGTTAATCGTTGTTCAAAGTGTAAATATTGATTTTCTCAATTCTATAATTATTAATTATGTAAAGGTTGATAAGAACTCATTGCCGGGTAATGCTTTGTTACTTTCAACATTTTGGCTAACCTCATTAGTTCTGTTTATTAGATATTCACAGTGTTGCATATTTATTGATATGCAATATAAGTATATTGCTATGCTTGAAGCTGAAATTAACAAAAATTATCCAAATACGAAAATATTCCTTTTCGAAAGTGAATTCTATAAATCTCATAACAATCGTTTCAGAAAGATGATTGGTTTTTTTTATAAAAGAGCATTTCCAGTATCATTAATTTTGATAATCTCATTTAAAATAGTGACTGATTTTAGATTGCATAATCTTCCCGATGCTTACTTATATCTCAATATTGCTTTTGCCGCAATATATGTTATTTACCTTATAGCTTACATCTTGAGAAAATAGAATATGGAAATTGATGATAAAATTAAAGTTTTTATTAGCTACTCTCATGCAAATAAAGCTGAGAAGGATCGCATACTAAAATATCTTGAACCTAACACGGATATGTTAGTTTGGTATGACAAAGAATTACTGGCCGGAGATCAATTTGATGAGGTCATCTCAGCGAAAATAGATGAAAGCGATATTTTTATTTTTCTGATAACTCAGGATTTCTTGACATCTAAATATTGTAATGAAATAGAAGTTAGCAAGGCTCTAGCAAGAAAGGGAGAGGATGATGAGCTTAGAATCATTCCTGTAATTTTAGACTATTGTACTTTTAAAAAGTCAAAGTTATCCAAGTACAATGCTGTTCCAGATGATGCACACCCGGTATTTTCTTATGATAATCATAATAAAGCTTATCTAGAAATTGCCAATGCAATTGAAGAAGTGGTTGCATATATTAAAGATAAGAAGAAAAAATTACAACAAATTGTCTCCATTCAAAGTGAAAACAAAAATTCATTAAACCAAGCTTTCGCTTTATATCTTTCTGATTTAGGTTTCACCATACAGCATCGAAAAAAAGAAGTACTATATTTAGATGATCTGTTTATATATCCGGATCTAAAAAGAAACAAGCATGATTTCGATGATTATGATGTTTTTGTAAATGCTAAAAATGCTCTTAATATAAATAAAGTTTTGAATAATAAAAATTTAATTATTGGTAGTGAGCAATCAGGTAAATCTACTTTAGCGAAAACATTATTCAAAGATTATCATAGCTTAGGTTACTTTCCGATTTTGGTGAAGGGGGAGTTGTTTAAGAAAGTTGCAGACTTTGAAACGGTAATCAGCAATGCTTTTCTGGAACAATATTCCAGCGGAAAACTCCCTCAGGCCGATAAAATTATCATAATTATTGATGATATTACTGAGTCACCTATGAATGAGAAATTCCAGCGAAATTTGATAAGTAACATTACTCAAACTTATGGAAGTATAGTTGCAATTTCCGACTCAAAACTTAGATTTAGAGAGCAACTCCTAAAAGATTTCGATCAATTTATAACGTATGAAATAACTGAGTTTAGTCATTTACAGAAAGCTGAGTTAGTTGAGAAATGGAATACAATAGGCATTGATGAAACATCTTTTATAGAAGATTTTCAGAGTAATGTTGATAATATGATTCGTAATATTGATTCGATATTAATGAAAAATATCGTGCCAAGCAAGCCTATATTTATCCTTATGATTTTGCAAATCCTTGAGTCTAATACTCAAAGCAATTTTGCATTAACATCATATGGCCACTGTTATCATTCTTTAATTATTCAGGCATTTAATAAAGTAAATGTTAAAGCCGATGCACTTAATGATTATTTCAACTACCTGAGCGAGTTGGCATATTTTATTTTTAGAAAAGGCAATCATTCTATAATAAAAGAAGAGTTTGAAGAGTTTAAGGTTTATTACTCAAATAATTATTATTTAGCCTCACATGAGGAAGTTTCAGATAAACTAACTAAATCTAAAATTATCCAAATATGGAATGAGCGAGTTAGATTCCAATATAAGTATATATACTATTTCTTTGTTGCAAAAAAAATAACAGAGTTAACAATAGAGCAATCATTACTCGTGATTGACGAATTATGTAGTAAAATCCATACTGAAAAATGCGCCAACATCCTTATTTTTATAACGCATCACACTCGTGATAGCGTCATTATTGATAGAATAAGCGACACTTTAAGCAATATATTCAAAGATCATAAAGAAGCCACTTTAGGGAAAAAAGATGTAGATTTTCTGAACGAAATGGCTTTTGAAATTCCTAAAATTGTCATGGATAAAAGCAAAGATGTTGAGGAAGAGCGAAAGAACTATTTGATCGAGAAAGATAAAATAGATAGAGCGAGTACTTCAAATAATGGTGATTATAATTTTAATGATGATGAAGACGATAATGAAGATATCGAAGCCGTAAATAAAGATTTATTAGATGTTAATCGCTCCTATAAAGCATTAGAAGTTTTGGGACAAATTATAAGGAATCGCAAAGGTTCAATTCCTATACCACAGCTTGAAAAACTTGGTGCGCAAACCTATTCTATTGGGTTTAGATACTTAGATTTCTATTACTCTATAACGAGAGAATTGAAAGATGAGATCATAGCTGAAGTTCACAGATTAATTTCAGAAAAAAAGAGTTGGACAACTGAGAAGATTGCTAAAGAAGCAAGTCTGTTTTATTGGACATATAGCTATATTATGTCTTTGAATGTTATAAAAAAGATTGCACACTCAGTCGGACACAAAGAGTTGACAGCTTATTATTCAAGCCTTTCTAAAAAGTTTGGTTCTGAAATAAGCAAGTTAGTGGAAATAACCATCCAACTCGAATTTACAAAACAAATTAATAGAGAAGATATTGAGAGTGTGTGGTTAAAAGTTAAAGATAACTTAATGACCAGAAGATTATTGCAAGAGATTTTGATTACTCACTTGCATATGCATTATACCAAGCATGAAGATAAAGCTTGGATAGCGGAGAAATTGTCAATTCCGGTTAAGGATCAAGTTACACTTCAAAAAAGAAATGCAATGAAAATCCCTCAAGTTAAGTTAGATAAATAGCTGAACAATAAAAAGTTTAGGCTTGCTTGTTATGGAGCCTAACATAACTAAACATAAAAATGTTCATGATTTTAGAGTCACTTAAGGAATAAGACATAATTATAGTATTCTTTTTATCTCCTTTTAAATAATTCATTAAGTTAATCCATGTATTTGCTATAAACCTATTTCTCCTCTTTAATTCAACAAGATTGACATTTGTTTTTTATGTGATATTTGTGAAATAAAAATGAGGATATATATGAAATATAAAATTGAAGTATTATACAAGTGGCCAAATGATCTGAAGAAAATTACGAGTACTCAACACGCTATGGATATTAATGACTTCATAACACCAATGCAAAGAAGATTATTCGTTTTTGAAAGGAATGAAATATATGAGCATACTATTCTTTGCCCATTTCTTTCAGATTTAAAAAATAACACTTTGATTACAGTGAAGGCCACAGACCAAAGTAATTTTATCATTGAAACATTAGACAAGTGGCCTGAGGGGAAAAGTCCATTAAAAGGATTTATTCCACAACAGAAATATAATCGTCTAGAATTCGGGTATTTCTGTATGTTTGGTAAATCCTCTTTGATTCCGTCGCATTTGGAGTTCAATGTTCTGATTGAACATTATCATGTTCATAAGAATAACAATAAAACCAGACCATTAATTAAAATTGTTAAATTAACGGATTAGTTGATAGGGCATTACAGGCTTCTAAAGCTTCATCGTAATGCTCAAAACTTTTTTCAGGTTGTATCTTTGTTTGGGTTCCTTTTATGCAGATATAATATAAAGTTGTTCCATTTTCCTTAAATTCAACAACTTCATAGTATTGCTTTGGATGTCTGTTACCAAAATTGCCCATTATCTTTCCTCAATTATAACAAGTAAAAACCGTTATAAGTTATCTTTCTATCTTAGTCTTGTCTACAAAAAAAAGCAGTAAACATCGTTTCTATATTTTATAGATATCCGTTGTCAAACACTTTTTGATTATGCAGCAATGGATTTGTATTTTTGAGACGAAACATAGTCACTCCACCATTGCATGAGAACCACCCGTTCAGTGAGATACTCTGCACGATTGTAGGCTGCAATTATTTCATCTTTCTTCGAGTGGGCAAGAGCAGCTTCGAGGACATCTGTTCTGAACTTACCAGACTCCTCTGCGGCCGTTCGTGCAATAGATCTCATTCCATGAGCTACAAGCTCACCTCCGAATCCCATTCGAATAATAGCGGCATTAGCTGTTTGTTCATGCATATGGCTAAGAGGAGCCTTTATGCTTGGAAACACCCATTCACGATGCCCACTTATCGCTTTCATTGACTCCAGGACTCTCAAAGCTTCTTTGCTTAGTGGAACTTTGTGAGGCTTCTTCATTTTCATAAACTCCTCCGGGATGTTCCACATTGAGTTGTCAGTATCTATATCGGCCCATCTTGTGCGAACAGCCTCACCAGGACGAACCCAAGTTAGCAATTGCCATTCAATCAGCAATCGTGTCTCCATACGGACTGATGCGTTGTTTAACACTGTAAGGAAGCGGGGGAGTTCGGTTGGGGGCAGGGCTGGCATGTTCTGTTTCTTCGGCTTACTAAATCTCTGGGCAAGATTGTCAGCCGGATTGAATTCTATGAGTTCTTCTGTTGCTGCATAGCGAAAAATTTCATTCAGGCGGGATATGATGCGGCGAAGTGTTTCAAGGACACCTCGTTTTTCTATGGGGTCTAAATGCTGTTTAAGCATTTTAGGGCGAATGTCCTTAATGGGGGTATCACCCAACGTTGGAAAGATATTTCTCTCTAGGCTTCGCCAGATGTCGTTAGCATGATCCTGGGAGATGCCTGACGTTTTGACTTTCTCATCAAGCCACTTCTTGGCTACTGCTTGAAATGTATGTTCCGTTGCATCTTTTAGGGCATTGGCTTTCTGGGTGTTATGAACTTGTGGGTCTATACCATTTGCAAGCAACGACAAGTATTCATCACGTAAAGCTCGTGCCTTCGCAAGTGTAAGGTGAGGATAGGTTCCTAAGCTCACCTTAGTTCGCTTTTTGGTCACAGGCACTGCATATCTGAAATACCAATTCTTCTTTCCTCCTTTCGAGAGGGGAGCGATTCGTAGTATCAAACCATCTCCGTCAAACAAGTTGATTTCTTTGTCGGCTGGCTTGGTGCTTTTGATTTCAGTGTCAGTGAGCTTCTTAGCGATTTTTGCCATTTTGGGACCCTCGGTTTTTGGACCCTTCTTAGTGGGTCCCATTCAGGGTGCCATAAGTGATAGTTCTCAGCAATTCTCACTGGACGACAATAGACGTAAAAAAGCCCGCAGAGCTTGTGCTGTGCGGGCTTAGTAGACTTTATTGTACTTCAAACAACTAAAAAGTGGTGGAGCTGGCGGGAGTTGAACCCGCGTCCGAAATTCCTACATCCTCGGCACTACATGCTTAGTCAGTCTTTACATTCGCTTGCCAGCTGCGGACAGACACGCCACTAACAAACTAGCCTGATTAGATTTAACGCTTCAACCCCAGGCAGGGCATCCACGCGATCTCTTTTGGGTTTGACCTCTCTTTGATCCCCGTCTTAAGAGCGGAAGCTAGGGAGAGAGGGCTCAGAGCAGGTTATTAAGCTGCTAAAGCGTAGTTTTCGTCGTTTGCGACTATTTTTTGCGGCTTTTTACGAGGCCAACCGCCCCTCGGCATGCACCTTGGGTTTCGCAAATCCCGTCGAATCCAGAATCAGCCCCAATGTGTAGGTCAAGTATAACAGATTTGTGAATGTCGTTACCAGCCCCATCACGCAGGATTATTTCAGCAGGGTGGACGAAAAAGCAGCATCAACAAGGATATAGCGTAAGGGCCAGCGAGAGCTGGCCCTCGGGGAGGGGAAATTAACGTCCGGCGTGCTTCATAATACGCGCCTTATCCAGCGCCCATTCACGATCTTTCAGATCGGTACGCTTGTCGTGTTGTTTCTTACCTTTGGCGACGCCGATTTTCACTTTGCACCAGGCGTTCTTCCAGTACAGCGACAGGGCGACAACGGTATAACCTTCGCGGTTAATGCGGCCGTACAGCGTGTCGAGTTCGCGCTGGTTAAGCAGCAGCTTACGAGTGCGCGTCGGGTCGCACACATAGTGGGTGGAAGCCACGGCCATGGGCGTAAAGTTGGCGCCGAACAGGAAGGCTTCGCCATCCTTCAGGATGACATAGCTATCGCCGATGTTGGCTTTGCCTGCACGCAGGGATTTGACTTCCCAGCCCTGCAGGGCGAGACCAGCCTCGTATTCATCTTCGATAAAGTATTCGTGACGGGCGCGTTTATTCAGCGCAATGGTGGCTGATCCAGGTTTGTGGGCTTTTTTCTTAGTCATAATGTCCTGAAGTCATCGTCTTATACACAGTTACCTCGATCGCATCCTGCGAGGTGTACTGCGCATCTTAGCACGAGTTGCGGCACAGCGTTTTTTTTAGCAGCAGATAAATGATATTATTTGCACTGTGTTTAAATGTGGAACCTGCTATGCCTCAGATTAGCCGTACTGCGCTGGTGCCTTTCAGCGCGGAACAGATGTATCAACTGGTAAACGATGTGAAGTCCTATCCTGATTTTCTGCCAGGCTGCACCGGTAGCCGCGTGCTGGAATTCGGGCCGACGCAAATGACGGCGGCGGTTGATGTGTCCAAAGCCGGCATCAGTAAGACCTTCACGACCCGGAATACACTGACCAGCAACCAGAGCATTTTGATGAGCCTGGTGGATGGCCCGTTCAAGAAACTGATTGGCGGCTGGAAGTTTATTCCGCTGAGCCCCGAGGCGTGCAAAATCGAGTTCCATCTCGATTTTGAGTTTACCAATAAGCTGATTGAGATGGCCTTTGGCCGGGTCTTCAAAGAGCTGGCCGCCAACATGGTGCAGGCGTTCACTTCGCGCGCCAAAGAGGTCTACAGTGCCAGCTAATATTCGTGTTGAAGTCGCCTACGCGCTGCCTGAAAAGCAGTATTTGCAGCGAGTCACCCTGGATGAGGGAGCGACGGTCGAGCAGGCGATTATCGCCAGCGGGCTATTGGCCTTGCGTGATGATATCGATCTGGCGAAGAACAAGCTGGGTATCTACAGTCGTCCGGTTAAGCTGCATGACGAAGTTCACGACGGCGACCGGGTCGAAATCTATCGCCCGCTGATCGCAGACCCGAAAGAACTGCGTCGCCAGCGGGCAGAGAAAAGCGCTGCGAAGTAACCCACAGCAGCAGACCGGCTATCAGCCATAAAAAAAGCGCTCACTGAGCGCTTTTTGCTTTTCCGGGCCTTACTGACTGGTCAGCGCGGGCTTGTTATCAATGTTGGTCAACACGCCGCCGCTGTTGAAGGTCAGGGTCAGGGTCTGCTGAGTCACTTTCTCGTGGCCCGGCTCCTGACGGAATACATAGAACCAGGTGTTGGTGCCGAACGGATCCGACATCATTGGCGTTCCGAGAGCATAAGCAACCTGCTGTTGCGTCATACCGACACGAATTTTTGCTACATCGTTAGGGGCCAGATAGTTACCCTGGTTGATGTCAGGACGGTAAACCACTCGTTCCAGAGTGGAACAGCCTGCGGTCAACATAAGAAGAACCGCTGCGGCAGCAGTCAGCGTTTTACAGCGCATAGTGATTTGATTCCTTTTTGGGCCCGAGCAGTACGTGGCTCATCTGTAATATGCCGATAATAATAGACCTTCGCGCCGATGGAAACCTCCGGCTGCAGGTCAGCAGGCAATTTGCTGTTCACTATGACCCTGTGAAAATCAAAAAGTTTACGCCGCAAGCAACTCTTTCGCGTTCGCCAGGGTGTTGCGCGTGACCTCGCTGCCGCCCAGCAGGCGAGCCAGCTCCTGCAGACGAGCGCGCTTATCCAGCGGCTGCATATGGGTTTCGGTCATCTCGCCATCGGTCTCTTTGCAGACAAAGAAATGATGGTGGCCGCAGCCCGCAACCTGCGGCAGGTGGGTCACACACATCACCTGCGTGGACTCGCCCAGCTGACGCAGCAGCTTGCCGACCACGGCGGCGGTCGGGCCGCTGATGCCGACGTCTACTTCGTCGAAGATCAGCGCCGGGGTTTCCATTTTACGCGCGGTGATCACCTGAATCGCCAGCGCAATACGCGACAGTTCGCCGCCGGAGGCAACTTTCGCGATCGGCTGCAGCGGCTGACCGGGGTTAGTGGTGACGCGGAACTCAATATGATCGGCGCCGTCGGCGGTGAGATGGCGTTCATCGAAAGCGACCTCAATCGCGAAGATCCCGTGGGGCATCGAAAGTGAGTGCATACTCTCGGTGATAAGCTGGGTCAGCTCGTCGGCGCTGGCCTGGCGCAGGGCGTGCAGCTGACGTGCGGTCTCCAGCGCCAGCTGATGATGTTCGACTACCTGCTGGCTGAGGGATTCCAGCGAGCCGGCGCTATCGTCCAGCAGGCGCTGCTCTTCCAGCATCGCCTGATAAACCACCGGCAGCTCTTCCGGCATTACCTGGTGTTTACGCGCCAGCGCGATTTGCCGGGAAATCCGCTGCTCAAGTTCGAACAGACGGTTCGGATCGAGATCCAGACGGTCGTGATAGTGGCGCAGCTCGTCGCTGGCCTCGCTGAGCTGAATGGCCGCCTCTTCCAGCATATCCAGCACGCCGGAAAGCTTGCTGTCCATACCCACCAGCTCGCTGACCAGCTGCTTCGCGGTATAAAGCTGGCTCTGCAGATTGGCCTCTTCGCCGTCCGCCAGTACCGTCAGGGCGTGCTGGCAGGTGCTGAGCAGCTGGCCGCTGTTGGCCAGGCGCTTGTACTCTTCGTCAATCTGCTCGAATTCTCCCGGCAGCGGGTTAAATTCGTTCAGCTCTTTAAGCTGATACTGCAGCAGATCGGCGCGGGCGGCGCGCTCCTGGCTCTGCTGCTGGTGCAGGGCCAGCTCGCGGCAACTCTGGTGCCACTGGCGGTAATGCTCGGCCATGCGCTGAGTGAGCGCATACTCACCGGTATAGCCGTCGAGCAGCGTTTTCTGGTGTTCGGGTTTGGTCAACAGCTGGTGCGCATGCTGGCCGTGGATCTGGATCAGCAGCTGGCCCAGCTCGCGCAGCTGCGAGAGCGGGACGGCGGTGCCGTTGATAAAGCCGCGAGAGCGGCCGTCAGCGCTGATCACCCGACGAAGTAAACACTCACGTCCGCTCTCCAGCTGGTTCTCTTCCAGCCAGCGCTGGGCGGCCGGAGTATCTTTCAGCGCGAAGCGCGCGCACAGGTCGGCGCGGGTGGCGCCGCGACGCACCATGTCGGCTTCCGCTCTGCCGCCGAGGCACAGCCCCAGCGCGTCGATGGCAATGGATTTCCCGGCGCCGGTTTCCCCGGTGATGGCGGTCATGCCGCTGTGGAAATCAATTTCCAGTTCACGAACGATAGCAAAATTACTGATGGTGAGTTGCGCCAACATAGCTGCCTTCCTGTATGAAAAACCAATACTGTGTTTTCGTACAGTATAGACTGGTTTTTTATCCAGTAAAGAGGCAGCGATGTAAATCAGAACAATTTTTTCGACCAGCCGAGCTTGGTGCTTAATGTATTGAAATAGCTGTAATCTTTAGGGTGAATCAGATTGAGGTGATAATCACAGCGGCGAATGAGAACGTCTTCGCCATCCTGGATCGGCAGGGCAATCTGGCTGTCGCAGCTGATCTCCAGATCGCTGCAGCGATGAGAGAAGCGCAGGCGAATGGTGCTGTCGCCGTTGATCACCAGCGGTCGCGCTGAAAGGGTGTGCGGGAACATCGGCACCAGGGTGATAGCGTCCAGCGACGGGGTGAGGATCGGGCCGCCGGCCGACAGCGAATAGGCGGTGGAGCCGGTCGGGGTGGAGATTATCAGGCCATCAGAGCGCTGAGAGAACGCAAAGACTTCGTCGATATAGACTTCGAACTCAATCATATGCGCCACTTTGCCGGGGTGCAGCACCACTTCGTTGATGGCGGTGCTGATGCGTTTCTGGCAATCCTGCTGGCACACCTGGGCCTCCAGCAGAAAGCGTTTCTCGGCGATGTAGTGGCCTTCCAGCACGTCGGCGAGCTGCTGCAGGGCGTTGTCCGGGTCAAGGTCGGTGAGAAAGCCGAGGTTGCCGCGGTTAATGCCGATGACGTTAATGTCGTAACGGGCCAGGGTCCGCGCCGCGCCGAGCATATTGCCGTCGCCGCCCACCACCACCGCGAGGTCGGCCTGTTGGCCAATCTCCGCCAGCGTGCCGGTTTTCACGTTGCTGAGCTGAAGTTCATGGGCGATCTGCTGTTCAACCAGCACTTCATACCCTTTGCTGCACAGCCAGCGCCAGAGCATTTCATGTGTGGTCAGGGCGGTGGGGTGACGAGGATGTCCCACAATGCCGATACACTTGAAATGGTTCTTCATGATCTGGATGTCCTTGCGTTAAATGAAATAGTGACAATCTGTCCGCTTCCCTTGAAACCCGGAAACTGATCCCCATAATAAGCGAAGTTAGCGAGATGAATGCGAAAAAAACGCGGAGAAATTCATGAGTAGTAAAGAACAGAAAACGCCTGAGGGGCAAGCCCCGGAAGAAATTATCACGGAGCAGCACGACGACGTTGAGGCAGTAGAGCCTGAAGTTTCGGCTGAGCAGGTGGATCCGCGCGATGAAAAAATTGCGAATCTGGAAGCCCAGCTGGCTGAAGCGCAGAAACGTGAACGTGAAGTGATGCTGCGTGCCAAAGCCGACGAAGATAACCTGCGTCGCCGTACCGAGCAGGATATCGAGAAAGCGCACAAATTCGCGCTGGAAAAATTCGTCAATGAACTGCTGCCGGTGATCGACAGCCTGGACCGCGCGCTGGAAGTGGCCGACAAGGCTAATCCGGACCTGGCGCCGATGGTGGAAGGGATCGAACTGACCCTGAAATCCATGCTGGACGTGGTGCGTAAGTTCGGCGTGGAAGTGATCGCCGACACCAACGTTCCGCTGGATCCGAACGTCCACCAGGCCATTGCGATGGTCGAATCTGAAGACGTGGCGGCGGGCAACGTGCTGGCCGTGATGCAGAAAGGTTATACCCTGAACGGCCGTACTATTCGCGCCGCGATGGTGACGGTAGCGAAAGCGAAATAACGTCTGCTGCATTGCTCAACGGCTGCCCGCGGGCGGCCGTTTTTTTATGCCACCGCTCCCGGCGCGAGATAAAAAAACGGCGGGCCGCAGCCCACCGTGATGTTAATTCCTTCGCTCGCGCTACTCCGCGACGCTCTCGCGTAATGATTTCACCGGCATCACTTTCACCTGTTTGATCATGTTGTCCTGCACGTCGAGGATATCTATATCGTACTGCTCAATGCGCACGCGGGTGCCCGGGACCGGGATCTCTTCCAGCGCTTCGAGGATGATACCGTTGACGGTGCGCGCTTCATCTTCCGGCAGGTGCCAGTTAAACGCTTTGTTGATTTCGCGAACGTTGGCGCTGCCGTCGATAATCACCGTGCCGTCGTTAAGCGGGGTCACTTCCTCCGCCAGGGTGGGTGACATGGAAGTGGTGAAGTCGCCGACAATCTCTTCAAGAATATCTTCTACGGTGACCAGCCCCTGAATATCGCCGTATTCATCGACCACCAGACCGACTTTCTTTTTATTGCGCTGAAATTTCACCAGCTGGGTGCTGAGCGGCGTCCCTTCCGGAACAAAGTAGATCTCATCTGCCGCCCGCAGCATGATCTCTTTTGTGAACTCTTTCTTCTCCGTCATCAGACGGTAGGCTTCGCGAACGCGCAGCATGCTGATGGCATCGTCCAGTGAATCGCGGTAGAGCACGATGCGGCCATGCGGCGAGTGGGTCAGCTGGCGGACGATAGATTTCCAGTCATCATTGATGTCGATGCCGACAATCTCATTGCGCGGCACCATGATGTCGTTAACGCTGACTTTTTCCAGATCCAGGACCGACAGCAGCATATCCTGGTTGCGCCGGGAGATTTGTGAACGGGATTCATTCACAATCGTGCGCAGTTCATCTTTGCTCAAAGCACTGCTGATGACGGTATCGGTGCGGATGCCCATCATGCGCATCAGCATGCGGGTGATGGTATTCAGCAGCCACACCAGCGGCATCATCAGCACCTGCAGGGGCGCCAGCAGGAAGCTGCTGGGGTAGGCGACCTTTTCCGGATAGAGCGCGGCGATGGTCTTCGGCAGTACCTCGGCAAATACCAGTACCACAAAGGTGAGCACGCCAGTGGCGATCGCGACGCCGGCGTCGCCGTACAGGCGCATGCCGACGATGGTGCCCAGCGCCGAGGCGAGAATGTTGACGAGGTTATTGCCGATGAGCACGAGGCTAATCAGGCGGTCCGGCTTGCGCAGCAGCTTCTCCACGCGCTTGGCGGGGCGGTTGCCTTGTTTCGCCATATGACGCAGCCGATAGCGGTTCAGCGTCATCATGCCGGTTTCGGAGCCGGAGAAATAGGCAGAGATAATCACCATGACGATCAGCGTTATGATCAGCGTGGTGGTGGAGATATGTTCCACGTAGGATTCCTTAAAAGACTTAGCTCACGAACTGCTGCAGCACGCGGCTACCAAAATAGGCCAGCGTCAGCAGACCGGCGCCAGCGACGCTGAACCAGACCACGCGACGTCCGCGCCACCCTTCATGATAGTGGCCCCACAGCAGAACGATATAGACGAACCACGCAATAATCGACAGCACCGCTTTATCAATGTTTTCGCTGCTGAACAGATTGTGCATATAGAACAGGCCGCTGCACAGCGTCAGGGTCAGTAGCACCACGCCGACCTGAGTGATGTGGAACATTTTGCGCTCGATGCTCATCAGCGGCGGCATTTCGCTGCTGAAGGCCAGCTTTTTATTCTTTAACTGGTAGTCGATCCACGCCAGCTGCAGCGCATACAGCGCGGCGATGATCAGCGTGGCGTACGAGAAGAGCGACAGGCCGATATGCACCAGCATCCCCGGGGTGGTTTCCAGGTGGGTGATATATTCGTTAGGCACGAAAGTGGCGAAGGCCAGATTGATCAGCGCGAAGGCATAGACGATAGGCAACAGCAGCCAGCCGCGATTGCGCGAGGCCACGATAGTCATCACCGTACAGATCATCAGGCTGACCAGCGACCCGACGTTCAGTAAGCTGAGGTTTTGCCCGCTCTCGCCGCCGGGGAATATCCGTGCTTCCAGCGCAAAAGCATGGCAGATCAACGCGATAGTCGCAGATAAAATCGCCATTCGCCGCCAGCTGCTGTTTTTTTGCAGCAAGCCGGGGATAATCAGCGCGAGGCTGACGGAGTAGGCGACAAGGGCGAGTAGAGCAAAAACAGGCATAGGTGTCGGCTGTTGGCTAAATAAGAAAGAGAAGCAGTATAACGTCAGCAGGCCTCTGCTCCAACCGTTGCAGCACATTCAGATTGATGTCGTGTTATACTCCGCCACATTCGTTTTGTGTGTCGCTGCGGCGACCGACCGTTTCCACCTCAGGCGAGAGACAATGTTTGATAATTTAACCGATCGTTTGTCGCGTACGCTGCGCAACATTAGCGGCCGCGGACGCCTTACAGAAGACAATATTAAAGACACCCTGCGCGAAGTGCGCATGGCGCTGCTGGAAGCGGACGTTGCGCTTCCGGTGGTTCGTGATTTCATCAGCCGCGTGAAAGAGAGCGCGGTCGGCCATGAAGTCAATAAAAGCCTGACCCCGGGTCAGGAGTTCGTCAAAATCGTCCGCAACGAGCTGGTGGCGGCGATGGGCGAAGAGAACCAGACGCTCGACCTGGCCGCGCAGCCGCCGGCCGTGGTGCTGATGGCGGGTCTGCAGGGTGCCGGTAAAACGACCAGCGTCGGTAAGCTGGGGAAATTCCTGCGCGAGAAGCACAAGAAGAAAGTGCTGGTCGTTTCCGCGGACGTTTACCGCCCGGCGGCGATCAAACAGCTGGAAACCCTGGCCGAGCAGGTCGGCGTCGATTTCTTCCCGTCTGACGTCGGCCAGAAGCCGGTTGATATCGTCAACGCGGCGCTGAAAGAAGCGAAACTCAAATTCTACGACGTGCTGCTGGTGGATACCGCCGGTCGTCTGCACGTTGACGAAGCGATGATGGACGAAATCAAGCACGTCCACGCCGCCATTAACCCGGTTGAAACCCTGTTCGTCGTCGATGCGATGACCGGTCAGGATGCGGCGAATACCGCGAAGGCCTTTAACGAAGCGCTGCCGCTGACCGGCGTGGTGCTGACTAAAGTGGACGGCGACGCCCGCGGCGGCGCGGCGCTGTCGATTCGCCATATTACCGGCAAACCGATTAAATTCCTCGGCGTCGGCGAGAAAACCGAAGCGCTGGAGCCGTTCCATCCGGACCGCGTCGCTTCCCGCATCCTCGGCATGGGCGACGTGCTGTCGCTGATCGAAGATATCGAGAGCAAAGTTGACCGCGCGCAGGCCGAGAAGCTGGCCTCCAAACTGAAGAAAGGCGACGGTTTCGATCTGACGGACTTCCTTGAGCAGCTGCGTCAGATGAAAAACATGGGCGGCATGGCCAGCCTGATGGGCAAGCTGCCGGGTATGGGCCAGATCCCGGACAACGTGAAAGCGCAGATGGACGACAAAGTGCTGGTGCGTATGGAAGCCATCATCAACTCGATGACCCTGAAAGAGCGCGCCAAACCGGAAATCATCAAAGGTTCACGTAAGCGCCGTATCGCCGCCGGCTGCGGGATGCAGGTGCAGGATGTGAACCGTCTGCTCAAGCAGTTCGACGACATGCAGCGCATGATGAAGAAGATGAAGTCGAAAGGCGGCATGATGAAGATGATGCGCGGGATGAAAGGGATGATGCCGCCAGGCTTCCCGGGCCGCTAATACGCGTCATAATTCAAGCCGCAGATGCGTTGGCTGCGTTCGTTCACCCCGGTCACGTACTTGTGTACGCTCCCGGGGATTTACTCACTTGCCGCCTTCCTGCAACTCGAATTATTTAGCGTATATAGTTTTGAATTGATTTTTGCACAGAAATCAGTAAAATTTTCGGGCTTTTAATATGACACCGGGCTCCGTTCCTCGATGGGGCCCGGTTGTTTTATTCACACAAGAGGATGTTATGGTAACTATTCGTTTAGCACGTCACGGCGCTAAAAAGCGTCCGTTCTACCAGGTTGTTGTCACCGACAGCCGTAATGCACGCAACGGTCGCTTCATCGAGCGCGTTGGTTTCTTCAACCCGATCGCTAGCGGCGCGGAAGAAGAAACTCGCCTGGATCTGGATCGTATCGCTCACTGGGTTGGCCTGGGCGCTACTGTTTCCGATCGCGTTGCCGCGCTGATCAAAGCCGCTAACAAAGCAGCTTAATCTGTCACGGTGGTCATGATGAGCAAGCAACACACCGCACAAGCACCTGTTGATCCGATCGTATTGGGGAAAATGGGTTCTTCCTACGGTATCCGTGGTTGGCTCAGAGTGTTTTCCTCCACCGAAGACGCCGAAAGCATTTTTGACTATCAGCCCTGGTTAATCCAGAAGGCGGGTCAGTGGCAGGTTGTTGAGCTGGAAGGCTGGCGCCACCACAATCAGGACATCATCATCAAGCTGAAAGGCGTTGACGATCGTGATGCCGCGAATCTACTGACTAATTGCGAAATTATCGTGGATTCATCGCAGTTGCCGGAGCTGGAAGAGGGTGACTACTACTGGAAAGACCTGATGGGCTGCCAGGTAGTGACAACGGAAGGCTATAGCCTCGGTAAAGTCATTGATATGATGGAAACCGGGTCTAATGACGTACTCGTCATCAAGGCAAACCTGAAAGATGCATTTGGCATCAAGGAGCGGTTGGTTCCGTTCCTCGATGGGCAGGTTATCAAGAAAGTCGATCTCACTACGCGTACTATCGAAGTAGATTGGGATCCTGGTTTTTAAATTCTCCGGATAAACGGTAAAAGACGGCGCTATGTGGATTGGCATAATTAGCCTGTTTCCTGAAATGTTCCGCGCAATTACCGATTACGGGGTAACTGGCCGGGCAGTAAAAAATGGCCTGCTGAGCATCGAAAGCTGGAGTCCTCGCGACTTCGCTCATGACCGGCACCGTACCGTGGACGATCGTCCTTACGGCGGCGGACCGGGGATGCTAATGATGGTGCAACCTTTACGGGATGCTATTCATGCAGCAAAAGCCGCGGCAGGTGAAGGCGCGAAGGTGATTTATCTGTCACCTCAGGGACGCAAGCTTGATCAAGCGGGCGTCAGCGAACTGGCAACGAATCAGAAACTGATTCTGGTGTGCGGTCGCTACGAAGGGATAGACGAGCGCGTAATCCAAACCGAAATTGACGAAGAATGGTCAATCGGCGATTACGTTCTCAGCGGTGGTGAGTTACCGGCAATGACGCTGATTGACTCCGTTTCCCGGTTCATTCCGGGAGTACTGGGCCATGAAGCTTCGGCAACGGAAGATTCCTTTGCTGATGGGTTGCTGGATTGCCCGCACTATACCCGTCCTGAAGTGTTAGAAGAGATGGAAGTACCGCCAGTATTGCTGTCGGGAAACCATGCTGAGATACGTCGCTGGCGTCTGAAGCAGTCGCTGGGCCGCACCTGGCTTAGAAGACCTGAACTTCTGGAAAACCTGGCTCTGACTGAAGAGCAAGCAAAGTTGCTGGCGCAGTTCAAAAGCGAACACGCGCAACAGCAGCATAAACATGATGGGCAGGCGTGAGCCCCCAATATCAGTTTACCCAGGATAAGAGATTAAATTATGAGCAACATTATTAAGCAACTTGAACAAGAACAGATGAAGCAGGACGTACCTTCCTTCCGTCCGGGTGATACCGTGGAAGTGAAAGTATGGGTTGTTGAAGGTTCCAAAAAACGTCTGCAGGCATTCGAGGGCGTGGTTATCGCTATTCGTAACCGCGGTCTGCACTCTGCATTCACTGTTCGCAAAATTTCCAACGGCGAAGGCGTTGAGCGTGTCTTCCAGACTCACTCTCCGGTAGTTGACAGCATTGCTGTTAAACGTCGTGGTGCTGTACGTAAAGCTAAACTGTACTACCTGCGTGAGCGTACTGGTAAGTCTGCTCGTATCAAAGAGCGTCTTAACTAAGATTCGCTTTCGCGACATCCTGACAGAAGGGCTGGCCAGATGGCTGGCCCTTTTTTTATCTTTGTTGTAACCATCGTGATGTAAATCATTTACAATACGCCCTCTATTCGGAGGGGCGGTGGTCAGCAACAGTTTCCAGCAAACGACACCTAAACGGCGAGCCGCCTGGCTGGCACTGTTGGCGATCCTGTTGATCGTCGTGGCCCCCCTGATCTCCATCTCCCTGCAAAAAGACCCCATGAGCGCCATGCCCGGCATGCACCACGCCATGATGATGGACAGCTCGTCCGCGAGCATGGCGCAAATGCCCGACCACGAGATGGCGATGATGTATAGCACAGACGGCGCCATGCATACCGGACACGAACTGCCGCTGGACCATGCCGAAGCGTGTGGCTATTGCGTGCTGTTAGCCCATGTCCCGGGGCTGCTTTTCGCGCTGGCGCTGTTCGTCGCCATACTCCTGCGGCGCATTCGCCTGCCGGTTTCTCGCCCGGTATTAAAACACTGGCACTACTTCCCCTGGCTCTACCCTGAAACCCGCGCCCCGCCGCGGCTGTCTGCTTTTTCCCTTTAATAAAAATCAATCTGCGCACGGCGCAATAACCTCTTTTGCTTTAAAAAAGGAAGAGTATGACAACCTGCACCTCGCGCGCGGCATGGTTAAACCTGCTGCGTCGCCTCCATTTTTACATCGGACTGTTTATCGGGCCGTTTATCTTTGTCGCTGCCCTGACCGGCACGCTGTACGTGGCGACGCCGCAGCTGGAAAACTGGCTCTATCACGACGCGCTGCATGGCCTTGCCGACGGGGCCCCGCAGCCGCTCAGCGCCCAGATTGCAGTGGCGGAAGAAGCGACCCAGGGTAATCTGCGGCTACTGGCGGTGCGGCCGGCCCCCGCGATGGGGGAGACCACCCGGATTATGTTTGTTGACCCGAGCCTGGGCGAGTCAGAATCCCGGGCCATTTTCGTCGATCCGATCTCGCTACGGGTGAAGGGCGATATGACGGTCTACGGTACCAGCGGCATCCTGCCGCTGCGCCAGTGGATTGATTATGCGCATCGTTCGCTGCTGCTGGGCGACAGCGGGAGGTTATACAGCGAACTGGCTGCCTCATGGATGTGGGTTGCCGCGCTGGGTGGCATTGCCCTGTGGGCGATGACACGTCCAAAACGGCGGATCAATAACGTCCTGCAGAATCATCGTCGGTTGCACGTGACGCTGGGCTGGGGCTTACTGCTGGGCATGCTGCTCTTCTCCGCCACCGGCCTGACCTGGTCGCAATGGGCTGGCGGTAATGTGGATAAAATGCGGGCGGCTTTCGGCTGGTGGACGCCGCAGGTGAATACCCTGCTGCACGGTGAGGCGCCGATGGCGCACGATCCCCACGCCGGGCATCATATGGACGGGATGGCCATGCAGCATCAGTCAGTGCTGCAGCCAGCGCAGTTTGACCTGGTGCTGGCGGTGGCCCGTCAGGCGGGGCTGAACGCCAGCCGGCTGGAGATCCGTCCGCCGGTTTCGAAGGAACGTGCCTGGACGGTAAATGAGATCGACCGCCGCTGGCCGACGCAGGTGGACGCGGTGGCGATCGATGGCGCCACGATGCAGGTGGTGGATCGCACCCGGTTCGCCGACTTCCCGCTGATGGCGAAGCTCACCCGCTGGGGCGTCGATTTCCACATGGGGGTCCTCTTTGGTCTGGCGAATCAGTTGCTGCTGGTAGGGTTCGGCTGCGCGCTGTGCGTCACCATCGGCGTGGGCTACCGGCTGTGGTGGATCCGCCGTCCGCCTCAGGCGGTCTGGGATCCGGCGCATTCGCTGCTGCAGGCATGGCTGTCGCTCGCCTGGCCTGCCCGTGGGCTGGTACTGGGGATAGCGTTAGCCCTGGGTCTGGCCATGCCATTGATGGGGGCAAGTCTGGTGCTGTTCATTGCCGTTGACTACCTGCGCTGGCGCGCGGCAACGGCAATGAGGATGGCGAAGTCCAGCGATTAAGCGAAGGCTTACGGCGTGCTGATGACCACCGTGACCCGGCGGTTTTCAGCGCGCCCGGCCGCCGTGTCGTTGCTGGCGATCGGGTATTTCTTGCCAAGGCCGCGGGTGACTAAATGACTGCGCGGGACATGGGCGCCTTCCGCCCAGGCATCGGCTACGCTATTGGCGCGCTTAAGCGACAGGGCTTCGTTATAGCTATCCTCACCGTAATTATCGGTGT
>UMBJ01030824.1_pt1 | contig 26151 bp, 20 predicted proteins | sample 1963961 | NCBI WGS metagenome assembly UMBJ01 (sample SAMEA4835941, study PRJEB28245) | human gut metagenome | biome: gut microbiome; material: fecal sample | place: Denmark | collected 2008 | reverse complement strand
ATTTGATTAAAAAGTCCTTGACAATTTGTCTCTGGTAAGACCGCAAAATCAATTTTGATCAGTTGTGCAACAAGATTGGCTCCTTTTTCGATTGACCGTATTCTCGAAATTACAAGCTATGACGAAATGCATCTCGACACTGTAGGTGATGAGCTTACAGCATTGTTTATTATCGTTTCTGATACGGATGATACCTTTAACTTTTTGGTCGCAATGATGTACACGCAGCTATTTAATTTGCTGTGTACAAAAGCTGATAACAACCCCGACGGTTCAGGTAGGCTCAAGTATCCTGTGCGTTGTCTGATAGATGAATTTGCAAATATCAAACAGATTCCACAGTTTGAAAAAATTATTTCGGTAATTCGTAGCCGTGGAATATCAGCAAGTATAATTTTGCAGACCAAATCACAGCTCAAGTCATTGTATAAGGACAATGCTGAAACTATTGAGGGCAACTGTGATTCCTTGTTGTTTTTGGGTGGTAAAGAAAAAACAACGCTCAAAGATATTTCTGAGTCACTCGGTAAAGAAACAATCTATATGTTTAACACATCACGAAGTCGAGGAACGCAGGAAAGCTATGGTGTAAATTACCAAAAGCTTGGTAAAGAGCTTAAATCACAAGATGAGTTGGCAGTTATGGATAACTCATTATGCATCCTGCAAATCAGAGGATTACATCCATTTCTCTCAAAAAAATTTGACATTACTAAACACAAAAATTACAAAATGCTTTTCGATTATGCCAAAAAAAATTATTTCGATGTAGCGAAATTTGTCGCTCATCGTAATAACAGGTCGGCACTTATAAACAAGAATTCGGTTTATACCGAATACAAATACAACAAATAAAGGAGTATCAAATGAACTTATTAAAAACCAAAACAGAGCCTTTTAGACTCTCTAAAAGAAGCAGAAATGCAAAAAAAATTACACTCATTATGACAATTGTTGCTTGCATTGCAGCTATCGGATGTGTGTCTTGCTTCGCAGCAGTAAACACAAGTCAGTTTATCAGCAAAACTCAGACTGTATTGACTGCCGTAATCAGCCTTATCGGTGCAGGTCTTGCAGTTTGGGGTGTTGTAAACCTTATTGAAGGTTACGGAAACGATAACCCCGGTGCTAAATCTCAGGGTATGAAACAGCTTATGGCAGGCATTGGATTAGTTGCTGTTGGTCTTATCATCGTCCCTGTACTCGGCAATATGATGTCACAGGCTATGACAGGCTGATTATTTTGATGATAATAAACTTATATCCACATCCGCATTTGGAAATGAGTAAGAAAGAGGGCGATTATCTGGATTGTTGAAGATTTTATGAATGCTCTTGAAAATTGGTTTAAAGAAATCTTATCAGGAGCAATTGAAGGCTGCCTTAATACCGTTAATGATATGCTTTCGGGAGCACTTAATAATAGCGACAACACCGGTTTAAACGGTATTTTTTCACAATTTCTCGGTGATCCAACAACATTTACAGGTACTACCGGATCAGGTGGTACAAGCATTTGGGCAACTATCGAAAAATTATCCAACAATGTAATTGTGCCGATAGGAGCATTTATGCTTATGATTGTTGTGTGTTATGAACTATTTACGATGGTTGTGGAAGGCAATAATTTCAGAGATTTTGATGATTCGATTTTTATCCGTTGGATTTTGAAATCCTTTTGCGGAATTTTACTTGTAAGCAATGTGTTTTACATTGCAACCGGTATTTTTGTATTCGGAACTGATGCCGTCAATTCCGGACTAAATACTTTATTTGGCACAGGGAAATTCATATCCACAGATGTAGTTAATTCATCAGAATTTCATCAAGCGTTAATGGCACAAGATATAGGTACTCTGATAACTACCTTAATAATTGCATTTGTCATTATAATCGTTACATTTGTTTTGTTGGCTGCAATTGTAATTGTGCTTGCATCAAGGATTATTGATGTGTATATGATGCTTTCAATCTCACCAATTCCAATGGCTACAATGATGAACAAAGACTGGGGCGACATAGGAAAAAATTGGCTCAGAAATCTGCTTGCTCTTGCTTTTCAGGGATTTTTCATTATCGTTGCACTCGCAATATTCAAGACTTTGTTTAATAACACTTTGTCGAATATGATGAGTGGACAAGATGTTGTAATGACAATGGCAACATTACTTGGCTTTGTCGTGGCATTTATCTTTACAATGTTTCGAACATCGAACATATCAAAGTCTGCGTTTGCAGCGCACTAAATTCATTACATTTAACTTCTGCCCCACCGGGGCAGAAGTTGGAAGGAGAAAATATGCAACAGAATTTTGTGCGAATACCTAAAGATTTGAGCCTTATCAAGCAGAAATTTATCTTTGGATTGACTAAAAGACAAGCTATCTGTTTTGGCATCGGTCTTGCTATGGGTATTCCTGCTTTTTTTATTTTCAAGATTTTGACTAATAACCTTACTGTTTCAGTCTTTGCTCTTGGCATTTTGGCTTTTCCGGGCATTGCGTGTGGTTTGTTCAATAAGAACGGTATGTTTTTTGAAGAATATCTCAAGCTGATAATTACGTTTTTCCGCAAACCACGGGTACGCACATATCAAACTGTTAATGCGTTTAAAGCTATCGAAAATCAGATTGAATATAACAAACTCCGTATAAAACTCAAAAGAGCAGGAGTTGACACTTCAGAATTTGATACTCAAAAGAAGGTGAATATATTTGACAAAATCAAAAAGAAAAAATAATACTTTGACAAAAGATGAAATAACCGCCATTAAGAAGCGTATGGCAACCCTTAAAAAACAAAACGAGGGTTCTAAGTCATCTACACAGGCAATAATTCCGTACAAGACTATGTTCCCTGACGGTACTTGTCATATTTCGGGCAAACGCTATTCTCAAACTGTTGAATTTTATGATACCAACTATCAGCTCGCAACATTTGATGAAAAAGGTGTAAAGTTTACTAACTGGTGCGATATTCTCAATTACTTTGACGAATCAATTGAGTTTCAGAATACTTATGAAAATCAAATTATTGACAAAGATGCAATGATTAAGTATGTCAAGATTGATGATGTTGATGACGATTTTAATGATGTTCGTAAGGAATATAGCAATATCAGAGTCAAAAATCTCATAGGCGGGAAAAACGGCAGAAGTGTAAAAAAATATCTTACATTTTCAACTGAGGCTAAGAACTTGCGTGAAGCAAGAGCAAAACTCAGCACAGTATCAACTGAAATTGTACGACTTTTCGGAGATATGAAAGTATCTGCACATAAGCTAAACGGCAAAGAAAGACTTGAATCTATGTATCAATCGCTTAACCCCTACTCTGCTCAGCCGTTTCTTTTTGACTGGGAACTTGTAAAAAAGGGGTATGATACAAAGGATTTCATCGCTCCGTCATCAGTAAAGTTTGTAGGCAAAAATAGGTTTGAAATCAATGACTCTTATGGCTGCATAACTTCAATCAATATTCTTGCAGGTGAATTATCGGACGGTATAATTGCTGATTTTCTTGATAATACAGACGGCTTGATTTCCCTCAATTTTCATATTCAGCCATTTGACCAACTCAAAGCTCTTAAATATATTAGGGGCAAACTTTCAGATGTTCAGAAGATGAAAATTGATGAACAAAAAAAGGCTTTTCAAGCAGGTTATGATTCTGACATATTACCGGAAAACATACAAATTTATCTTGATGAGCTTAAAACAATGCTTGAAGATCTAAACAGCAAGAATGAAAGGCTTTTTAATGTAACTGTTACAATCCGAAATTATGCGTCAAGCAAAAATAAAAGCGAATTACAGCTTGAAACGCTGTCCAGAATTGTTCAAAAGAACAATTGTAAACTTATCCCGCTTGATTATATGCAGGAAGAAGCTCTTGCATCATCACTACCGCTCGGATACAATGCTGTACCGATTATCCGTGACTTGCCGACAAGCTCGGTAGCGGTGTTTATTCCATTTTCCACACAAGAAATCTTTCAGCCGGGCGGTGCTTACTACGGACTTAATCAGGTAACAAAAAATATGATTTTAGCAGACCGACTTAAATTAAAGAATCCTAACGGCTTGTATCTCGGTACACCGGGTTCGGGTAAATCGTTTTCTGTTAAGCGTGAGTTGACCGATGTGTTTCTTACAAGGAATGATGATATTCTCATCACTGATCCCGAAGGCGAATATTATCCACTCGTTGAACATCTTGACGGTCAGGTTGTAAAAATCTCTACAAACAGTCCTCATCATATCAATCCGCTTGATATTAGTTTGATTGATGATATGGACGGTGAGAACCCCATATCAACAAAATCAGACTTTATAATCTCGCTTTGTGAGCTTATTGTGGCTGACAAAGTCGGTTTGACATCAGAAGAACGCTCTGCCATTGATAAATGCACTCGTAGATTGTATAACAATTTTCTTATGAACAACCCTTCGAAAGAAAAAATGCCTACACTTGCCGATCTCAATAAGGAGTTTCGTTCACCCGATGTAATCAACACATTAAGCCGTGTTTCCAACTCAATGGAAATGTATGTTACAGGCTCTCATAATGTTTTTGCTTATCAGACTAACATTGACATCAGCAACAGACTTGTCTGCTTCGATATCAAGGAGCTTGGCAGTCAGCTTAAAAAAATTGCTATGCTCATTATTCAGGATCAGGTATGGAGCAGAGTGGCTCAGAACAGAGGTAAAAAGACAACTCGCTACTATATTGACGAATTTCACTTGCTTTTGCGTGAAGAACAGACTGCAAAGTATTCTGTTGAAATGTGGAAGCGTTTTCGTAAGTGGGGCGGTGTGCCAACTGGCATTACACAGAATGTTAAAGATTTGCTCTCATCACCGGAAATCGAAAATATTCTTGATAACTCCGACTTCATCTATATGTTGAATCAGAGTGACGGTGACAGACAGATTTTACAGCAAAAGCTTGAAATTTCAGACGCACAAATCAAGTATGTTAAAGGTTCGAAACCCGGTCACGGTCTTGTGTTCTACGGCGATACAATTCTACCGTTTGAAGATGAGTTTCCGGAAGATACTCTTATGTTCCAGTTACTTAACACAGATCCGTCAAAACGCAGACTTAAACCGTTATCAACTTAATTGAGGTGGCTCTATGGGACTTACCGGAAAAGAATATCATATAAAATTTGTCCGCCGGCAAAGTAAATTAACCGGTAAATATCATACCGCAGTCAGACTTAAAAGAGCAAACGCTCCTGCATTTAAGCAGGAAGGAATTTTGCATCGCATTGACGGATTAGGCAGACGGTTTGAAGGTGATAAGCCGACCTTATCGGTAACAAAGCGTATATCGAATATGCGACCGACAACAGCCTTCGGTAAAGGTACAAAGTACACTTTATCAGCTGTAAATAAGGTGCGTAAGACTGGTACAAGAATAGTTTGGAAATCGGCTTTGTCGGCAGAAACGGTTGGTTTGACTTTTGGCAACTTTGCAAAAACACAGTTAATGCAAAATCTCCGATACAAAACCGATACTACAGATAGCGGTAAAGCTGTGTTGAGTACTGCTACTACTTTGCGGACTATTGATAATGCTCGCAAAACAATAGTGCAGCATCATCTGCAAAAGAAAAAATACACGCTCCACAAAAAGACCGCTAAATCTGCAAAGTCAATACGGTTGGGTGCAAAGGTTAAGTTCAAAGGTCAGAAGAAAAATTTCAAGGTTGCAAAATCCGCTCAAAAAAAGCAACTTAAATCTATCTCAAATAACTTTGATAAAGTCAAAAACACCTCCGTAACTAAAAAGGTTAAGACTTATAAGTTGATTATGCGTAAGCGGAAACTTATAAAGAATGACTATAAACTTAACAAAAAGGTATATAAAAACAAGAAACGCTCTTACAAAAATAAGCGAAAGCTGAAAAAACTGTATAAGCCAAAGTCACTTATTAGGTTAGCTGTCGGAGCTTCTGTATCGGGTTCTGTCTACAGATTTTCAAACCGCATCGCTCAGGAAGCTGCCGACAATGATTTCGTGCAAGCTGCCAACAAAGCAGTCACATATACCCGACACGCAAAAACAATTTCAAAAAAGCGTAAAAATCATAAGATTTCAAAAACTGAGAGCAGAAAAGAAAAACTTTCTAAAAAATCAAACAAATTACAGCAACGAAAGAATAAACTTCAAAAGGAAAAAATAAAGCATAAGAAAAAAAGAAAGCCACCAAAGCCGAAAACAACGGACAAGGTTGCTAAGCTCGCAGGAAAATTATTCAGTTTTATTTTTAAATTTTTTGGATTTATTGCAGCTCCCCTATTGATTATTATTTTCTTTTTCTCTCTGATTCTTATGGTTTTCGGTGGCGGTGCGTCCAAAAACTCGGCAATCCTCGGTACTTACTATTGTAATGACTACGATATGTCAAGGGCGATCGAATCGTACACTAATATTGCTTATGAGTACAACTTAAATCTTATCCGGTGCAAGAGCAAAAACGAATGGCGTCAGGGACTTAAAAATCTTAAAGTCAATACAGACAGTATGGATGATACACCAACCAAATATTATTACGGCAAAAATATCATTCAAAACTATGAACCTGTGTATGACTTTGATGCCAACAAATTAATAGCTTTTATGTGTGCCTATACCTATGATTTTACTGACACAGAAGATAAAGAACAAACTTGGAAATACAGCGATGACAAGTTTGATGACATACTTCAGGATTTGTTTGACAAGGAATACAGCTTTATATACAAGTACATTAATGGTTCGTATTGGCAGGAATTGGGTAGCTACGACGCTTATCCCGGTGACGCATCGGACGAATACTATTACAGTAAAAGTTCCGGCTCTATCACCGACAATGGTAAAACCTATGGTTATATTGATTTTGGTTTTTGTGGAGTACCGTCAGCATTAACTTCTTACCACAAAAGTAAAAAAGTGTATTTTAATTTATCAACCGGCGAAATACTCAATGTCAATAAAAGCTATGCTAAAACCGGATACTATTTTCAAAATTGTAATCAGCAAGTTGTGGATTCTATGGGTGGCATCATTCCTTCTTTTTATAGTCTCATCAAAAAAAATAATGAAGAATTTTGGGGTTGGCGAGGTTCAGGCACAAAGGTGTATCGCAAAACGCAGCTTACTATCAATGGTCAAGATTTTAATTGGGCAATATCTTCAGACGATGTTAAAACGAGATTTGGCGAAAATGGTAAGCAAGCTGTTAGATTTTATAAGCGTGATACTTACATTACGGATTGTACACTCTACACTAATGTGCAACAAATACGGTCATTTGACGATGCTATTTACGCAGTTTTAAATTCTAAGAGTCAAAGTTTGTATTCCTCTCAATCAAAAATCAAAGAAGATTATGCACAACGGAAGCAGTATTATCAAGTGCTTGCCTGCCTTGAACAAGACGAAAATGGCAAAACACAGACAACATACGGCTTACATCAATCATTTGAGTGTAATCCTCTTCCCGGAAATTTTGTTAATACGAAAATATATAACAATTTTGGTTACGATGTTGTAAGTTGGTATTCTCGCCATTGTCAAAATACTATGCACTATGGCACAGACTTTGTTGCAAGCAAGGGTACTAATGTGTATTCACTTATGGACGGCAAAGTCGAAAGTATTGATACATCAAATCATACTATTGTTATTGTCACCGAGAAAGACCGTAACATATGGTATGAAAACGATACCGCACGAACATTTAAACTGACATACGGTAATATAACTCCTAAAACAGGCTTAAAAAAGGACAGTAAAGTTAAATTAGGAGATTATATCGGCAAAGTGGATAGTTATAAGCATTGTGACGGTAACGATACTAAGGCTAATCAAAATTATTTGCATTTAGGTGTGCAAATAAAGTATGGTCTGGTGTGGCACGATGTAGATCCACAATTTTTGATTTACCGTGAAAACAAATAATAACTTATGCCCCGTTGGGGCATAAGTTGAAGGAGGAAATATTTTTGTCCGCAAACAAAATCAATAAACTTGATAGTTTAAAAGCTACGCTTGATTCGCTCAACGAAAAAATCAATTCATTGATGGCTAAAAAAAGAACTGTAGAAAAACAAATTAAAGATACAGAAGAAAAAGAGTTTATGCAAATCATTCGCAATAACAATTATACAGTTGTTGACCTCAGCAACGATATTAAATTGATTAAAGTTATAAAGGAAAACAATCTATCTCAACAAGACTTACTTGAACTTTTAGGAGGCTCTAACCATGAAAACTAAACGAAGAATACTTGCTGTGATTATGACAGTTTTAATGTGCTTGTCAATCTCCATTTGCAGTATCTCAAGCGTTTCGGCAGCCGAAACGACCAAAAGCAATTCAAGCAATTCGTCCTCTGATACTGATTCAGACAATAATGACGATATGGCGGATTCATCAGATTCTGTCGATGACACTTCTGATGACAACGATAATTCACAGACAAGCTATGACTGGTCAAAAAACACCACTGGTAATGCAAACCTTGCAGCTGACCAAACCGTGGTGATGGAAAACGGTACATATCAGCTCATTGCTGTTACAACAAGAGATGATGATATGTTTTATGTCATCATAGATAAAACAAAAAAGGAAAATAATGTGTACTTTCTGAACGAAGTAGATACTGCTGACCTCGACAAACTTGCAAATGATGACAGTAATGTCAGTAACGGTGACAGTTCTACCGAAACAACGGCTCCTGCCGATGAAGATGCAGATACCGAAACAGCCACACAGAACGACAACAGCTCCTCGAATTCAAACAATTCATTTATGTTGTATCTCGTTCTCGGAATAGCAATCCTCGGCGGTATTGGCTTTGCTTTCTTTAAATTAAAGGGCAAAGACGGTAAAAAGAAATCTGATGAAGATGACAGTCCGGAATATACAGATGATGATTTTGAATACGAAGATGAAGTAAATGAAGATGGCGATACCTCTGAGGAGGAAAAATAATTATGAAGTTGGTCATTGCAGAAAAGCCCTCTGTTGCAAATACTATAGCCACAGTGCTTAGTGCAGATAAAAAAGGTGTCAATTATTTTTACAACGACTATTACATTGTATCTTGGTGTGTCGGTCATCTTATCAAGCTTGATGATCCCGATTCATACGGAGCGAAATTTGCTGAAAAGCCGTGGAAATTTGAGAACCTACCTATTATCCCTGAAAAGTGGAAGTTTTCAATTGCCGGTTCAACAAAATCTCAATATTATGTGCTTAAAAGTCTGATGGAGCGTGATGATGTCGATGAAATAATCTGTGCAACTGATGCAGGTCGGGAAGGCGAATGTATCTTTCGTTATGTATATAACAAAACAGGTTGTCAAAAGCCGGTTAAAAGGTTATGGACTTCTTCACTTGAGGAAAAAGCAATTAAAAAAGCGTTTTCAGAAATGAAGGATGATTCTGAATACGACAATTTATATCAGGCAGGACTTGCACGAAATAAAGCCGATTGGCTTGTCGGAATGAATGCTACAAGGCTGTTTTCTGTTCGTTACGGTTTGTTGCTCAATATCGGCAGAGTGCAGACTCCTACACTTGCAATGATTGTTGACCGCAACAACAAAGTCAACAACTTTGTTAAGGAATCTTTTTATAGAGTTGATATTGACTGCGGTGGGTTTAAGGCAACAAGCGAAGATGTTTTTGAATCAGAGTATAAAGCAAGTAAACTTGCAGACTGCGTTAATAATACAGATTTTAAGGTTGTTAATATACCCGAGCAAAAAAAGTCGGTATCACCACCAAAGCTCTATGACTTAACTGCTTTACAGCGTGATGCAAATAGTGTTTACGGATATACAGCACAGCAAACGCTTGATTATTTGCAGTCGCTCTACGAAAAAAAGCTTGCTACATATCCTCGCACGGACAGCAATTACATCACCGATGATATGGCTACTACAGCAAAAAATCTTATTGAGAGTATTTACAGCGTGTATGAGAAAATACCGCATACTCCTACTGATATTGCAAAAGTTATCAATAATGCAAAAGTATCAGACCACCACGCCTTACTGCCAACTGAACAGATAACAAGCTATGACTTATCGTCATTGCCGACAGCTGAATATAATATATTGTTTATGCTTGCCGTCAGACTTTGTGTTGCAACCGGCGAGAACTATGAATATTATATTGATGTTATTAAATTAAAATCTGATAAAAGTGATATGCTTTTCAATAACAAAGTGTCCTTACTTAAATTTAGTGGTTGGAAACAAACGGATTCCTGTGTACGCTCCAAAAGTAAATCTGAACTTGAAGAATATTTCAAACCAAATAATGAGAGCAGATTCACTATGTTAGAAATGGGTAAGGTGTTGGAAAAAGTTTCTGCAAGCGTATCAGAACACTTCACTACATCGCCTAAGCAATACACAGACGCAACCTTGCTCTCAGCTATGGAAACAGCCGGAAATACCGATTATGTTGAGGACAGCAATGTTGAAAAAAAAGGACTCGGTACTCCTGCAACCCGTGCAGGCATTATCGAAAACCTTGTTAAGCGACAATACATACAGCGTGACGGCAGGAAAATTTTGCCGACCGAAAAAGGCATTCAGCTCATAGACTGTGTTCCCGATGATGTCAAATCTCCGAAAATGACGGCTGTATGGGAAACCGCTTTGCAACACATTGAAAAAGGTGCTGCAAGTGCCGATGAATTTATGAATCAGATTGAGGACAGCGTAAAGTATCTTGTTGATACATACAGCGAGGTTGACAACAGCAAGCATTTTACCCGTTGGGAATGCGTAGGCATTTGCCCTGTATGCGGTAAAAAAGTTTTATCTTATCCAAAATCGTATTCTTGCGAAAGCAAAGAGTGTAATTTTAACATATGGAAAAACATATGTGGTAAAAGCCTTACATCTGCACAGGCGGTAAAATTACTTGACAAAGGCAAAACCAATACAATCAAAGGGTTTAAATCCAAAAACGGTAAAACATTTGATGCCGCAATCAAACTCAATGCAGACCACAAAACAGAGTTTGTCTTTTCAAGCTCAAAAAAATCTTACAGGAAGTAAATTAAGCTATGATAACAGAACTCCAATTAAATATGTTGAGGTGATTTTTGTGATATTAAATAATAATGAACTTAATGCAGAAATACTCCGTAAGGCGTTTGAAGGTGCTGACCTTGGCGTCGTATGTGTTAGGGGTAAGGGATTTATTGAGTCCGATGATGATAATTTATGTTATTTATTTGGATTTGATGACGGTTTTGAGTGTTTTGTCTATGAAGTATTATATTTCAACGAAGATAATATGGATGTGTCTCATACTGGTGTGACACGACGGCGTTTTGAAATTATCAATTCAATTTACAGAAGATGGCTTGCCCTAAAACCTCACAAATATCATACGGCAAGTCCGTTTGCGAATCGTGAGTTTGTGGCATATGTAACTGAACGAGGTATCACAAAATCTGATTATGTATTGATTTCGAGAACGGTATAGATGGTGAATGATGCTGCAATCAAACTCAATGCAGACCACAAAACAGAGTTTGTCTTTTCAAGCTCAAAAAAATCTTACAGGAAGTAAATTACTATGGAACGAGAACGCTCAAGAGAAAATCAATCCCCCAATACAGATAAATTATTACCCGAAATTGCCGAACTACTTAACACCTCTATATCTCAACTTGAGCAGTATCCTCGTGATATGCAGTTAATCCTTTGCCAAGCCTACATCAATAATTGTGAGCTTGGCAAGGACGAAGCTGCAAAAGCTCTGAACAGCATAGTAAATCTTGATATAGATAAAGTCGGTATTAAGCCTGAAGAAAAACAATGTGATAATCAGGCTGTGGAAAAAGATTTACAGCAATCAGAGGTTAAAGAACGCATAAACAAACGGTCATACTTATTGAGCAGAAATCAAATTCTTCAAAATGCACGAACAATTGCCGACAACGATAAATCAAAACAATATGACCGTCAGCAACCGGAAAACATAACAAGGAATAATAACAGTTAGGTGGATTATGAACAAATTTAAACATACAACAATTAAGCTCTCCTTTTTGTCTGTCATAATATCTATGGCAGCGTTACTCAATACAGCACCCACAGCAGGTGCAACAACACAGACTGCTCATAATGGGCAGTCTGTTGTTGATAACATACTTATTTTAAATCCCGAAATAGGAATACATATAACCGTAGATGATGTAAGCAAAGATTATTATGTGCCTATGGGGACAGTTAGCGATGCATTAAATTATCTTAATATATCACTCTCGGATGATATATTAAATGCTGATTTATCAGACACGGTCTATCTCGGTCAAAAGATTAAAATTGACCGTGTTAATTATGCTTACTATCCGATATACAAATCTATCCCATACAAAACTGTTGAACAGGAGTCGGACAAACTTTTTGTCGGACAAACCAAAGTGTACCAACAAGGAAAATCGGGCAGTACAGAGTACATATACAAAGATAAGTATGTAAACGGAGAACTTATATCACACAAATGTACTAAGCAACAAGTATTGACATATCCGACAGATAATATTATAGTTAAAGGTACTAAGAATGTTGATGTTATTAACAAATCTTATAATAACAAAACTAATTATCTTATCAAAACTAAATATGATAGCAAAGATTTTAAATTGCCTAAGATAAAACTATCTGATAAAGACAGAGATATGCTTGAACGAATAGTGACAGGTGAATTTGGCAGTAGTTACATCGGCTCTTGCCTTATAGCTCAATCTATTAAATGTGCAATAGTATATGACAGATATACTTCCGTATCGGCTGTAATTAAAGGTATGGGATATGTCGGCTCAACTGCCAACCGTTCGCAGAACGCAGTTAATGCTGTCAAATACATATTCGATGATAACAATCTTGCGGTCAGGCACAGGCTGTTTTATATGTGTACAAAGGATTATTATGACAGCACACCCGGTAATTTTCATTCAACACAGAACTTCATACTACAATATGAGAATGTACTGTTTTTTGACCGTTGGTAATTTTTTTAAAAAAGCAAAAACTTATGCTTGACAGTAGTGCTATACTGATGTATAATATAATTGAAAGGAAAACCAAAACCTTTTAACTTACAAAAAGGAGAGTAACAAATGAGAAAGGTCAGAAAATTTGCAATTGCAGCAATCGCCGTATTGCTAATAGCTTTACAAACATTCTGCGTATCGGCAGCGTACAAAAAAGCATATGAATGTACCAAAGACGAGCTGTATAACGAAGCGTGGTATTATTTCGAACTGCGAAACATCAATTACAGTGAGTCCGAAATGCCTGAACCTATTGCCCTGTATGCTTCAATGTCAAGATATTATCTTGGTGTTTTTTTAGATGACTATACTCCTGAAAACAAAGATGTAACAGTCAGTAATGTTGCCAATCTTTTTTATGAGTATATGAAAGAAAAGACAGCTGATGTTGATACGCTTGATGTTGATGACAACGGTCAGCTTTATGAGTTGCTAACAGACGGCACAAAGCTTATATGGACTTATGATGCGAGTTCGGACAAGTTTATCAGATATGATGATAACGGTAAAATTGCAGAATCATATGACCGTTATCACCCTGAAGGAGAAACTGACAGCAGCAATACAGATTCATCCGACACACAATCATCAGAATCCGAGAACAGTCACAATCAGGCAGTAGCAAATTCAAAATCTGATGTTGACGGAAGCAAAGTTGAAGCTATCGCAGAAACACAGCCGACAACGGCAGAAGCCGAAGCTACAGCAGATGACAACGGAATGAGTACAGGACAGATAGTTGTGTTGTCAATTATCGGAGGTCTGATTGTCATCGGAGGCGGAACGGTCGGTGTTATGGCTGTAAAAAAGAAGAAGAAATAACAAAATTTTTTTAAGGAGGATTATCAATGAAAAAGGCATTATTATCAGTAGCTATGGCGGCAGTAATTTCTCTGTCGGCAACAGCAGTATCATCTACGGTTGTCGGAGCAGTCAGCTCTAATCTTGCAACTCCGAAGATTACCAAAGCCGAGAGCGTAGACGGCGGTGTAAAAATCAGTTGGAACAAATCAAACGGTGCAGAAAAGTACAGAGTTTACTACAAAGGTAGTAAAGGCTGGACAAGAATGGTCGATACAACTTCAACCTCATATATTGATAAGGATGTTTCATCAGGCAAAAATTACACCTACACGGTAAGGTGCATCAACTCATCTGCAACTAAGTTCACAAGCGGATATGATTCAAAGGGCAAATCCGTAAAATATATTTCAGCTCCTGCGGAGCATACTCATAGTTGGCAGAAAATTACCAAAGAAACACAAGTAAAGGTTGTGGATAAGGAAGCCTATACCTACGAAGAACCGATTTACGAGAAACACGATAGAACTATTTGTAAGGTTTGCGGAGCTGATATTACTGATAATTGCAGCGAACATAATAAACAGCACGCACTGAACGGAGAACCAGTATCTTATCACAATGTATGGGTAAATGTTCAAGTTGGCACAAAGACTATAACTGTACCCGAAAAATCGCACTATGAAACTATAACCGAAGTAGTCGGCAGAAAGTGTACTGTTTGCGGTAAAGTTGAAATGTTTTCCGAAGAGCATACCCACACTTGGCAGAATATAACCAAAGAAACACAAGTAAAGGTTGTGGATAAGGAAGCCTATACCTACGAAGAACCGATTTACGAGAAACAGGGTAGGTATATTTGCAAGGTATGTGGAGCAGATATAACCGAAAACACAACCGCACACAATAAACAGCACGCACTTAACGGGGAGCCTGTAAGCTATAAAACTGTAAGCGTAGAGGTTCAGGTCGGCACAAAGACTGTAACTGTACCTGAAAAGTTTCACTATGAAACCAAAACCGAAGTAGTCGGCAGAAAGTGTACGGTTTGCGGTAAAGTTGAAATGTTTTCCGAAGAGCATACTCACACTTGGCAAAATGTAACTAAAGAAACAAAAGTAAAGGTTGTTGATGAGGAAGCTACTGTTAAGCAAATGCAAACTGTAGTATGTAGTGAACCTACTTGTCAAAACGACTTATCCGGATACACCTCCGAGCAAATTTCTGAACATATGAAACAACACGCATTAAATGGTGAAAATGCGGGTTGGCACACTTCGACTAAAACTGTCGAAGTCCCTGAAAAGTTTCACTATGAAACAAAAACCGAAGTTGTCGGCAGAAAGTGTACAGAATGCGGAGAGATTGAGTATTATTGATTTAACTGAGGGGGCGTGCAATATGGCAAAGGTAATACTTCTGATACTTCTTAAAGTATTGCTGTTTCCTGTAAAACTTGCAGTTCTGATAATTGCTTTCCTATTAAAAGGAGCGTTTTATCTGCTTTCTTATTTGTTAGTTTTTGTATCTGTAGCAAGCGGAATGATTTATATTGTTATTTCTGTTTTTGCCACTATATTTGCGGTTAGCGGAACAGTAGTTGTGGTAGGATGGATACAAAACGGGACTTTTCCGTTGCTTGACGGATGTGTAGTAATCGGTATTTTGTGGCTGTTTGCTATGTCAACCTATATTATTTCTACTCTTGGAGAAACAATTGCTGATTGGTTTGAGAACATTGGGGACGGATTAGGTGAATTAGCTGTCAGTTTTTTTAAACTGTGAAAGAAAACTGATTGCATAATTCTCGGATTAGTGTATAATATAGGTGGTGATAGGCTTTAGTCCTATTGTATGGAAATCTTTTGATTTCTGTAAAAAGCGGTGAGTCCTACCATACAAGTGGAAGCATTACAAGAGGTGAGTCCTACCGTATAAGTGGAAGCATTACAAGAGGTGAGTCCTACCGTATAAGTGGAAACTTTTAATCTGTAAAGGGGCTGTTTTTCAGTCCCTTTATTTTTTGGAGTGATTTTATGAAGCAACAAAGACTTAATTTTTATTCGATTGATTTAAAGTATCTGAGAAACCTTTCTCAAAAGGACAGCAATGTTATGTCCACTTCACCCCAAATCCATAAATAAAACTACATAACAAATTTCAGACAGAGCTTCGGTTCTGTCTTTTTTTTTGCCCTTTTTTATGCTCCTGAACGGAGTACTTTTTTCTTTTTGAGAATAATTTTAAAGAAATTTCAAAAAAAATTTAAAAATTTTAAAATTTTTTTCATTTTTGGGGGTGCGAAAACCCGATTTTTACGGAATATATATGAGAAACCTTTTTTAGGAGGAAGTTATGAAGATAAAAAAGAAGATTATTTCGGGCTTACTTACTGCCACTACTCTTGTGAGCCTTTGTGCCTTTAGTGCAGGAGCAGTAAGCACAGACAAAAAGTTTTCAGTCGAAGATGCAACGCTTATTCAGAAGAATGTTGTAGGTATGACAACATTTGATGAAAAACAAATTAAGTTGTATGACCTTAATAAAGACGGTGTGATTACCGTTGTTGATTCAACACTTGTACAGAAGATTATCGTAGGTCTGATTAAAGAGCCAACAGAAGAACAACCGACAACAGCAGAATCAACAACAGAGCCTACAACGGAAGCAGTTACAGAACCTACAACTGTTCCAAAGCCTACTACTATACCTAAAAGTGTAAAACTTGACAAGTCAAGTATCACACTTGGCACAACTGAAACCTACACATTAAAAACTACGGTTGAAAACGGAACGCTGTCACAGGTGTCGTTTACAACTGACAACAGTAAGGTTGCAGGTATTGACAATAACGGCAAAATAACTGCTGTCGGTGTCGGCACGTCAAAGATTACAGCCAAAACATATAACGGCAAGACTGCAAGCTGTACCGTAACAGTCAAAAAACTTGCTGACAGTATCACACTTAATAAAACAAGTATTACTTTAGGTGTTGGTGAAAAATATGACTTGAACAGCAGTATTCCGAACAATACAGCAGCCTACTACAGACTTTATTACTCGAATAACACCGCAATTGCTCCCGTCCAAAAGGCAGGCGGTCTTGTTACTGCAAAAACAGCCGGCACTACTACGATAAGATGTAAGCTCAACAATGGAAAAGAAGCTACTTGTAAGGTAACAGTCAAATCTGCACCTTCAAGAGTAACTGTTTCTGATAAATCTGCAACCCTTAAAGTCGGACAGAGTAAAACGCTTAAAGCTACGCTCAACAATAACGCATACAGTTATCGCAGTACTTGGACAAGCAGTAATACATATGTCGCAACGGTTAATTCAACCGGAAAAATCTCCGCTAAATCTCAAGGAACAGCAACAATCACATACAAAACCTACAACGGAAAAACCGCATCGTGCAAGCTGACTGTTTCGGGAAGTGTCGCAAAGTGTATTGATGTATCAACTTGGCAAGGCTCAATAGATTTTAACAAGGTAAAATCAGCCGGTTATGACTATGTGATTATCCGTGCAGGCTACGGTAAAGAAAAAAGCCAAAAAGACAATATGTTTGAAACAAACTACAAAAAAGCAAAATCCGCCGGTCTTAAAGTCGGAGCATATTGGTTCAGTTATGCAATGTCACCGTCAACGGCAACAGCAGAAGCAGATGCTTGCCTTAGTTGTATCAAGGGTAAAAAGTTTGAACTTCCTGTTTACTACGATATGGAATATCAGCCTGCAATGAGTACAAGCAACAGCAATTATACAAAAATGGCAGTCAATTTCTGTAACAAACTCAAAAGCAACGGCTTTAAATCGGGTGTGTATTCCTCAGCAAGCGTTTATGACTATCTGCTCAATCGCAAAACCTTAAAAAATAACGGCATTTCCATTTGGAACGCAGAATGGTATATAAAGCCGTCAATCACTTGTGATGTGTGGCAGTATTCAGATAACGGTAGAATTAACGGTATATCAACAAATGTTGACCTTAACTACATATATGACCTTAACATTTTAAATTGATAACAACTTTTTGAGAAGGTGAAATAATTGTCGTTTGGAAAGCAGTTGCTTATTGCTCGAAAAAACAAGCATATGACACAGAAACAAGTGGCAGAAGCCGTGCATATAGAACGGTCAGCCTATACCAAATGGGAAAACGATAATTATGAACCGACTTTTGCATATATCAGAGAATTAGCGAAAACATTGGAAGTTGATTACAACTTTCTGTTTTATGACTCTCACTGTTCACTTGACAGCAAGACTTTTTAAGTTTTCATTGTTATTCTTCTTTTGCATCGGGCATTAATTTGTCCGATGCATCCCTACAATCCCCACTAAGGTGGTTAATAATATAAATTTACGGAGGTAAATATGATTCGTGCATCACCCATAAAAGAATACAGTAGTTTTTCTTTTTCAATATTTAGATGAAAGGAGAGAAAAATTTGAATGAAGTTAATTAAAAAAATATTGTCGGTTTTCTTATGCTTGACTGTAATTATCGGCTCATTGTCTGTTGGTTCGTTTTCCGTAAGTGCTGCCTCGGTTAAAGGCAATCGTGGAGCAGACGGCAAAGGTTTTATATACAAGAAAACAGCTGAATATACTTATACAGACGCAAACGGAAAAAAGCACAGTCAGCATTATGAAGGTTGGGAAAATTTCAAGGTGCACTTTTTTGCTCCATCCGGAAAAACCTTGAATTTTTTAGACTACACACAAAGAGCGTACTGTATTGAACCGGATAAAGCATCTGAATTAACAAGTTCTGCTACTGTAAAAAGTACATCTCAATCAGCAGCTTGGAAACAGCTAACTACTGCACAGCAAAATGCAGTTAATCTGATACTTGCTTGGGGCTTTGGCGGATTTGAAGCTGCAAAGGAAGAGAAGGTTCATTACTACTATGCAACGCAGCTCTTGATTTTTGAGATTGTTGCAGGCAAGCGTAACGCTTCAACCTTTGATGCCGTATCCGGAAAACCGTTGCTGACTCCTGCTAATACAATGACTGCGACAAGCTCAGCTGAAACTACTGTAGCAAAGGTTACAACAGCATATGACAATATGGTGTCTTGGTGCAAAAGGTCGGTGCGTAATCCGTCATATACAGCATCATCACTCAGTTCTGCGAAGTCGTATCAAATGTCATATAATCAATCAAACGGACAGTATTCAATCACTTTGACTGATAAGAACGGTACCGCTTCAGTAACTAAAGCATCCGATGTAATCGTCAGCAATTCAAATGTTAAGGTCAGCGTAAGCGGTAAAAAGATAACATTTACCTGTTCTAAAAATCTTGGTACGACAGTTAATGTGACAATGAAAAATTCTTTTTTGAAGGAACATGGAATCAAGAGCAAAAACAGTTTGTATTTAATTACAAGTAATGACTATGCATCATATCAGACTTTTGCTCAGGGTTCTAATTATACAGTTAAAGACGGATATGTTAAGTTGACATTTCCGGATGTTGTCAAGCTGCAACTTCACAAATCATCATCAAACAAAGAGCTTACAGCCGGCAACGGTTGTTACAGCTTGTCGGGAGCTGAATATGGCATATTCACAGACAAAGCTTGTACCAAAAAAATCGGCAGTATTACAACAAATGCAAACGGTTACGGCAGTTACAGTAAATATGTTGACGCATCAGCTTCTTACTATGCAAAAGAAACCAAAGCACCAAAAGGCTATGAGCTTGATGAAACTGTTTATACATTTGTGAATTCAGGCAAAAAAGCCGCAGACGGTACAAAAATTTATAGCTTTAGCTGTACTGACGACCCCGTAAATGACCCTGTCGGCATTATTCTCCAAAAGAAAAACGCAGTAACAGGCGAAACAACAAGTCAAGGTCTTGGCGGTGCAGTTTTCAGTATTGAATATTACGCACAGGAAATTGACAAGGACTACGATGTCAAAGCAAACGAAACTGCTCCTGCTTTAGATAGTAAAAACTTAAAGCGTACTTGGTATATTCAGACTGATGAAGATGGATATTGTGACCTGAACAAAAAATACCTTACTTCGGAGTACAACTCTGATGATTTTTTTACAACCATTATAAGTGGAATAGAGCTAATCACCATTCCCATAGGAACAATTGTTATCAAGGAAGTCAAAGCTCCTGACGGCTATTCTCTCAGTAATATAGCTTTTTACAGAGTAATTACTCAAGAGGGTGCAAAGTTTGCACAGGACACAAACACACCTATCAATGTGCCGATTGATGAAATGCCGGCAAAGGCATATGTGGGCATTAACAAGCTTAATCAGTCAGGTATAGGTGTTGCAAATGCAGTATATGGCTTGTACTCTGATTCAGCTTGTGCAAGCTTGTATGACAAGCTCACAACAAATGCTGACGGCAAGGGTACTTTTGCAAAATCAGTAGATGTCGGCAAAACATATTACATCAAAGAAATAACCGCACCGACAGGCTATGAGCTTGACGATACTGTTTATCCTGTCATTGCAAATGAGGAAAACTCAACCGTTGAAACAGCCGTTATTCAGACGATTTACGAAGATGCCGTAAAAGCTGACCTCAAAATCAAGAAGTCATCAACAGACGGTATAGTTTCAAATCTTTGGTTTGCAATATCAGATAGCCTCGGCAACGAGTACAACGCAGTTTCAACTGATAAAAACGGTGAAGCAACAGTCAAAGGATTGCGTGTCTATGACGATAAAGGCAACAAGATTACCTACACCGTCAAGGAGCTTGGTTTTAAGACTACTTTAGGATCTCACAGCTATGGCGGTTACACTTGGATGATAAAGAAAGAAAATGCAATCAATTATAAAGGTTCATATTTTGAAGGTGTTTCAAATGCTGTATTCAGCAATTGTGAGAATGCTTATTCAAGATACTACTATGGCAAATCATCAGAAGCAAAATCAAATGCTAATGGTAAGTCTTTAACGCTTGACGAAAGCAAAACGGTTACATTTAATTTTCAGAATACAGTTTCTGAAACAGATTTAACTGTTAAAAAGACCTCATACAACGGTAAAGTGTCTGGAGTTTGGTTTGGGGTACAGGACGAAAACGGCAAATATTATGGTGATATTGTTACAGATTCTACCGGAACAGCTAATTATTACAGCAGGTACGGCGAAAAACTCAAAAGCTGTCTGACCGTTCCAAACTCAGCAATTTGTATTCCTATAAAATATAAGGTTGTTGAAAAAGGTTTTCTCGGCGGAGGCAGTTATTATTTCCCTGACAATTACCTTGAAAAGGCTGAATCAGAGTTTAAGACTGCCAACAAATACGGAACAACATCTACTCTTAATTATTCCGTGTACAACGCTCCTGCAACAGGAAGTATTAATATCAATAAGACTTCCGAGGACGGAGTTATCGAGGGCTTGAGCTTTAAGCTCGAATCTTTTGATGACGAACGAGAGTTCGATGATGACCTTATCCCTACTCCTATGGCTTATGATGCAGACGGAAACGGGATTACAAGTATCGTTTTGACTACTGATGAAAATGGTAAAGCAAGTACAGATAATATGCAATTTTATGACATAAACGGTAACAAAATTGATGGTATTCTGCCATATGTAGTTGACCTAAACGGCTTTCAAATCACCTACAGGCTTACCGAAATCGGCATCAAACAGTCAGACGGAACATACAAGTTTCCGAGCCGTTATGAACTGAAAGATGCAGTCGAATTTACAATCTATGATACCGATGAATACAACTATACATATGATTGTGCCAACACCGTAAAAACAGGTTTGTTACAGGTACAAAAAACATCTGAAGATGATGTTGTGGACGGTTTGTATTTTGAAATAAGCTGTGCTGATACAGGGTTTAACGAAAAAGTAAGCACAAACCTTGAAGGTTTAAGTCCTGAAATTTCAGACTTGCCGATTTATAACAGCAATGACGAATTGCTCAAATATAAGGTGTCAGAACTCGGTGTTCTGAACGATGACGGCACTTATTCTTTACCGTATAAGTACAACAAGCCAAAAAGCGTAACAGTTACGCTTAATTCAGATACCGTAGTTTTTGCAAATATCAAAAACACGCTGAAAACAGGCTCTGTTAAGCTGACAAAAACAGACGGCACAAAGGCTCTTACCGGATCAGGTTGGCAACTCTATAAGTCAGACGACACTCCCATCAGCTGTTATCAGACAGGCTCAGAAACTTATATGTATAATTCAGTTGCAAAAACTGCAACCGATTATATGGCTACGAATGGTAGTTTGTCAATCAGTAATCTGCCGGTAGGTGATTACTATTTTATTGAATCTGTAACTCCGTCAGGCTATATGCCATACGGTAAAAAGGTTGAATTTACAATTTCAGCCGACAATGAAAACACACTTAACATCTCTTTAACCGTTGCCGATAACAAATCCGTGTTATCTCAAACAGGCGGCGGTGGTATTGCTCCGTTTTACTTCGTTGCCGTGGCACTCGGAGCAATGGCTATAATTTTCATCTATGACTACCATAAACACGGTAGCAAGAAATATAAAAAATCACGAAAGGAAAATCAAAAATGAAAAAGAAAATCACACGAATTATGACAGCTATGGTACTTGCCGTTATGATGGTATTTACTGCAATCCCATTTGCAAGTGCTGCAACCAACGCAAATGCTCTTGATGAAACTAAGAAGGTTTCATTCACGCTCAATTGTTCTAAGCCCGGATACACATTTACGGTGTACAAGGTTGCGGAACTCAAAACAACCGAAAATCCATACAAGACAGGCTATGATTCACTTATTCCTTCGATTTCTGATGAGATTTTAAGCGGTAAGACATCGAATGTTCTCTCAGCTCTTGATGGTCTTTCTTCGATTCCGTCAACAGCTTCAACCGTTGGCACATTTACTACATCGGCAACATCGGTAAAAAAGACTTTTTCAAGCCTTGCTCAGGGTATGTATTACATTAAGGCTACTAACTATCCTGCCGGTGTTAAAAGCGTTACAAACTCTGTTGTATCTCTTCCGTACTACAACAACGGTTGGGTTTACAGCATTAATGCTATCGACCTTGCTACAAAGGTAAATGACGGTGATGTAGTTACAGGTAAGACTATCACAAACAGCACTAAGGACAATACAAACTTTACAGATGTTTCTCTCGGCGACACAGTAAACTTCGAGATTAAGTCATCAACTGCCGGTTCATCAGAAATGAAACTTAAATCATATACCGTATATGATGAAATGTCAGCCGGTCTTACTCTCGACAAGGACAGCGTAAAGGTTGCACTTCTCAACGCACAGGGCGGTAAGGTTGCTGACCTTACTTCAACTGATTATGCTCTCAATGTAACATCAGAAGTTGATGGTAAAGCTACAACATTTAATGTAGCTCTCACAAACGCTTATCTTCAGAAAAATGATTTTTATGCAGCAGGTGTTACTTATACATCTGTAACTTATTCAGCAAAGCTCAATAAGTACGCTGTAGCAGGAAAGACAGGCAACCCAAACTCAGAAACAAAGCTCGTTTATTCTAACAAGAACGGTGTTGAATCAGAAGTAAACGGTAATACAGTTTATGTTTATACCTTTGCAGTAACAACAAACAAGACAGATACAGACGGAAAGGCTCTCGAAGGTGCAGAATTCAGCCTTTTCAAGACAGAAGAGGACGCAACTGCTCTTACAAATGCCATTGCAAGCGGTGTATCCGACAAGACCGGCAAGGTTACTTACTACAACACAAGTAAAGAAGAAATCAAACTTGCAAGCGGTAAATATTATATTGTCGAAACAAAAGCTCCTACAGGCTACAACATTTACGGCAAAGTTATTCCTGTGACAATTGATGTAACTTATAGCACAACATTTGTTGACGGTTCATACATCACAAACTGCCCAACAGACGGCACAGCAAGCGTTGATGTAAAGGATACAAAGGTTGTTGTACCACAGACCGGTGGTGCAGGAACAGTTATGTTCTACATTCTCGGCACAGCTTTTGCACTCGGCGGTATTGCAACATTGCTCATTCGCAGAAGAGTAAAAGCTACAAACAAGTAATTTCACATTAAACAGAAAGGAGTACAGCACATTGAAAAAATGCAGAAGCAAATGCACCTTGATAATAGGAATAATTTTTATGACTGCATCACTCTGCTTTGTGCTGTACCCTTCTGCATCAAATGCTGTCAATAGTTTTTTCGCCGCATCCACAATTAACAATTATGCCGCAAATCTTGACAGTATTTCAGCAGCCGACAGGTCACAGTACTTGTCGGCTGCTGCTGAATATAACAACAATTTGTCAGAGCTTGTCAATGGCTTTACTTATGATGTAGACAGCGTGATTGACGGATATGACGATATTCTCAATTTTGGTGACGGTCTTATAGGCTACATTGATATTTCAAAAATAAATGTAAAACTGCCTATTTACCACGGGGATGAGGATAAAGTGCTTGAAAAAGGTGTTGCTCATCTGCCAAATACAGCGTTTCCGATAGGCGGTGTAGGCAATCATTCGGTGCTTTCAGCTCACACGGGTTATCCTACGCAGGTGTTTTTTGACAATCTCAACGAGCTTGAAATCGGTGATGAAATCAAGGTGTCCGTGCTTGATGAAACGCTTACCTATGCTGTAACAGCAAAAAACATTGTTAAGCCCGACAACATATCGTTACTGTCAGTTGACGAAGAAAAAGACCTATTAAGCCTTATAACTTGTTATCCCTACGGTGTTAACAGTCACAGACTTATTGTGACAGCCGAAAGGGTATCTGAAACCGCTTCGCCTGATACTGCCATAAAAGCAGAAACTAATAACAGAAGTTTTGATTTTATTCTACTGGCAATAATTGCAATAGCAATAACAGCTGTTATTGCTACATTTGCTGTCAGAAAAAGGAGGAAAAATAATGCCTGATATTACAATAGACAAATCATCACTTGTCTATGATGATAACGAATTCGAGTATAAAACAAGAGTTCCCGGTACTTTCGGGGAGGATATTCGTTATCTTTGGATTAAAAAAGACGATGTTGATGAAATCAACGAAGGCAAAACCATACTCACATCATTGGATGATGAGAGTAAATATATGCTTTATGACAAAGATGATAATCTTGCCGAAACAGTCAGGGGGTCAGAACTGTACATAAATCATTATGATCCGGTTAAGGAAAAAGAAAACACAGAAAGCAAAAATTTTGACACTATTAATGAAAAAAAGTCCAAAAGTGTCGGTGTAAAAGAAGAAAATTTACAATCTGTTCCGACTGAACCGATTGTAACCGAAACATCAAAAGACACAGAATTTTCTATTCCGATTTTTGCTACCCTTTATGACAAATGCAATCGCAAAATTGATGAGCTTAACAGCAAAAATGATAAGTTCAATGCAAAAATTGAAAAGCTCAATATAAAAAAGTCCCGAAATGCAGAGTTTGTATCTACGATTGAATCCTTGAAAGATATTGTGCCAAAACCTGTATATACTGCTCTTTCGCTCTTGGCAACAGAAAGACGGCAAAAGATAGTCAGTATTAACGAGAAAATTTCTGCCCACAAACTGAATATCAAATCCAATGAAAATAAAATTCAGAAACATCAAAGCCGTGCTGATTTCTGCATTAAAATCCACAAATTTCTCGACAATATGAAGTCACCTGACGGACGCAAAGAAAATTTCGTTAAAGGGATTCAAGAGTATCGAATGATGTCGATGCGAACAACCTCAGAAAAATTTGATGCTACTCAAAATAAACTTGACAGTGCTCTAAAAGCGTACAGTCAAACTCATTATATGTCTGAAAAGCTCAAACTACAAAAGCAGATTAACAAGCTCACAACAAAAAAAGAAAAGTTAATGCGAAAGCTCAAGGCACTTGACGAGTGGTCTGCAAAGTTTGATGCAGTCAAAGCAATGCCCGATAAAGAAGCTGACAATATCATCAACAAGAGCTGTCAGAATATTGTTGATGAGTTTACTACCAACCCACAGGCTCTCAAGAAACAGGCGGATACGATTGTAAGTTCAACTGCAAAAGTTATTTTCGAAGAAAACTATCTTAAAAATGCTGAAATGTCGATTGAGGACGATTATGACAGTATTGACGGTATTATCAATAACGGCAATAAGCAGCAGGAATACGAAAAACTCAAAGAGCCTGATAAGAAATCCGAACGCAGAACAGCACCTTTATCGAGAAATCAGATTAAGCAAAATGCAAACACTATTGCTCATAATGAGCAACGAACGAATGATAAAACCAAAACTCAGGGAC
>UMBJ01023416.1_pt1 | contig 31849 bp, 16 predicted proteins | sample 1963961 | NCBI WGS metagenome assembly UMBJ01 (sample SAMEA4835941, study PRJEB28245) | human gut metagenome | biome: gut microbiome; material: fecal sample | place: Denmark | collected 2008 | reverse complement strand
CAACCACCCGATGCAGGCTTGTAATAAAGTCTGTAGCCATAAGCGCCGTCAACCTTGTTCCACGAAATTTTGATACCGCCCGATGTGGTGGTAAGGCTTGTGATTGTCGGCACAATATCAAAATATTTATTAACCGTACCCGAATAGTTGCCGATGAACTGAATCTTCACGGAATATCTTCCGACATTTACGCTGTTTGTCGGGTAAATAACCTTGTAATCCTTGCCTTCAACAAGCTTGTTATCCTTACTGTTCTTGACGGTTACACTCGGTGTAATGTTATTTCCGCTGTATGTAAACACCGTTGAAGAAAGGTTCACACTTGCTATTCTGTATATTTTGCTGTTTGAAGACGAATAGCCGCAAGCTGTGCATTTTTTAGTAATTGAACCGTCTGCACTTGTTGTAGCAGGTGTTACATACTGCTTGTATGAATGTGCAAGCTTGTTGATTGTTTCTGTTTTTGTTGCACCGCAGGTTGTGCATGTATATTTTCTGACACCTGTTGCTGTACAAGTCGGCTGTTTTGTAACAACAGATGTGTAAGTATGTTCGTGGCGCTTTGTCAAATCATACGGATTTATACTGTACAATTTCGGTGAAGAATTGTCGGAAACATACCATTTAACCGTACCGTCACTACACATAACAGGCTGACAATCCGAAAGTCTGACGGGCAATGTTGCCGATGCAACTGTATTTGCACTCGAATCAACTGTCTTTGCCTTTGTTGTAACCTTATTTGTTGAGGAATTGTACTCCTCCCACATAACGAGGAAAAGATTTTCATTAATCTTAACAAGCTGAGGCGTGCGACAGCTTACTTTTGTACCCGATTTATAGCTTGTAAGTGCAATGTTATTTGTTTTGTTAAAATACTTGTCGGTAACGCTGATGTAAGCATTTCTGCTTTTGCAAGAAGATGAAATATCCTTTGTATATGCAATAAGACAATTTCCGCTGCCAACTTCAAATCCACCGATTGACGCACCCGTGTAGTTTCCGGAGTGAATATCAAATTTCAGCGGAATTGTAACCGCAACATTTGTTGAGGAACTGTTTTTGTTGTATCTTGAAAGTGTAATTCCGTTAACAGAAAGATACTGCCCGCTCATACTCATATTGTTTGACTCGGAGTGATCTACCCTGTAAATATAAGTTCCGTCAGTTTTGATGAACTGATTAAACGAGTGGCTGACATATCCGTCCTGAAGATTTGACACCTCATACATTGAATCGGTGGTTTTCATTGTACTTTCATCAACGGTAAACAGCATATTTGCCTGATGATTCAATTTGTTTGAATCTGCATACATTTCGTGGCAGGTATAAACATAAAGCTTGCCGTCAAGTTCAATCATGCGAAGTGAACCTGCATCAAAAGGTACTGTGGTGTTTGAGCCGTAAATTTTGCAGTCGCTGATTTTTGACCAGCTTTTTGAATATTTTACAATTCTTACAATTTCTGCGGAATCCTTTTCGCTTTTGTTCTGCTGACCGAAAACAATATAATTGTTATTCTTGCCCGAGAAATAACCGCCGTAAATCGGAAGCTCCTTTTTGACGGTTGATTTTGAAACCAAGGTTTTTCCGTTTGCGGAATACTTTTCAACAAGAACGCCGTTTGATGTGCTTTCAACCCTTGTAAGCGTTTTGTCGCTGTTTTCGGTAAGATTTGATTTTACTACCGATGACCAGGTGTAATAATCGTTTGCCGAAATATTACTTGATGATGCACCGCTTAATTTAACCTCGCCGCTGTCGGGATTGTTTGCTTTATTCTGAACCGTAACCTTACAGGTTGCAACAATTCCGTTTTCGCTTTTTGCCGTAATTGTTGCAGAGCCTGCTTTGTTGCCGTAAACCTTGCCGTCCTTTGTAACAGACGCAACGGGGTTATTGTTGCTTGACCATGTAAATGAAATATCAAGAACCGAATCACTTGTTGCCTTGAGCGAAAGGCTCTCGCCGACTTTAATTGTGGCAGAAGTCCTTGACAATGTGATTTTAGTAGGATATGCCCATTTCAGATTTTCAACATAAAAATTTTCGTCTGTATCCTTTTCAATAACAAGTACGCTGTCGCCGTAGTTATACATTGCAAAAACAGGATAAGCTGTTTTGAAGGTTGATTTTTTATTGCCTTCTGAATCAAGCTCAGCAATAGTATTATCGTTTACATACATAAGGTAATCGCCTGTAGCTGTATTATACACCGTTCTTGTGCCGATACTGTCTGCAAATCTGTCCTCTGTTTCATAACCGCTTCTTGAAACGCCGAATCTGAGCGGCAGAGAAGAATCCTTGTCATTGATATCAAACTTAGCCGAATCAAGCACTCTGACAACACCATACAGAGTAGATGTCCACGCAAGATCTCCGTTTGCAAGCATTACTGCATTGTCATAATGCGGAGTATAATACTGCTGATATAAAATATCTACATAATAATCGCTTACACTTATTTTGTTATTTTTAACATTACCGCATTTAAGCGACTGCGTATCGTGGCTGTATCCCCAATAAATCCAGTCTGTGTAGCCTTCAAAATAGAAATTGCCGTTTGTTTTGTCAAAACCGCTGAATTTATAAACTGCGTCACCGGCAACAGCAGATGACAACAATTTCATATCGGCTGAAATCAGATTGATAACATACTTGTTCTGATTTTCGTCATACACGGCAAGGTAATATCTGTTTTGACTGTCAACACCAATAGATTTTGGATATGACAGGGTATTGCTTCCGACAAGCGATGATATATCCTTGGTTGAAACAAATTTTTCAGACTTAACATCGAATTCATCAAGATAATAGTATTTTTTATTTTGATTTGATGAGTCAAGCCATACTATATAAAACTTGCCTTTTTCGGAATCGGCATAAACGCAGATAACAGTGTCTTTGTGTCTGCCTTTATCGTTGTAATCATAAATTTTTCTGAAAGTGTTGTTTGCAACGCTGTAAAAATAAATGACCTTGTTGTTATAGTAGTACATACCGTTTTTGCTTGCAACAGGAATGATTTCAAGCTCGTCGCTATAGGTATTGCTGAATGTGATTGCATTGTCGGGCATTTTGGTTGCTGTCTTTTCCGTCACAGCCTCTGCGGTAAGTGTGTTTCCGAAAATTTTGCCGTTTTCATCAACCGTTGCCAATGAAACAACTCCGAAAGCCATTACAACAGCCAAAAGCGATGATACTATTCTTTTGAGTTTCATACTTTTTCCCCTTTCAAAAGTAATTTTACTGCGGTATATTTTTATACCTTTACAACTAAATTATAGCAGTATTGCTTTTTATTTTCAACAAGTTTATCATAACAGTCAAAAATATTATCTTCATAACAAACATACACAAAAAAGCAACCGTTCTTTAAAAACTGAACCGACCCCAAAAAGTTAGACTAAGAATCTAACGGCTTGGCAGTTGTTATTTTTATTTATTCAATGATTTTTAATTTTTGCAAATACAACAGCAACAAGAAATGTGACAAATTCTGTAATTGGGAACGCAAGCCATATGCCTGTCATTTGAACAGCGCTGTTTAAAAGCCAAATTACGGGGACTAACAGCACGCCCTGTCGCAACAGTTGAACTACAACGCCGGGCATAATACTGTCTGTTGCCTGTTCATAGGTTGCAATCATTGCAGAAAAGCCGCTGAACACAAATCCGAGTGACATAATTCTCATTGCCGGCACTCCAAAAGCACACATTTCTTCCGATGCCGAAAACAAAAACAATATCTCTTTCGGGAAAATCAGCACCAAGAGCATACCGACAATCATCATAACAGTCGCGATAATTGTTCCGCTCTTATTTGCTTGTTTAAGGCGACCGTACTCTTTTGCTCTGTAATTAAACCGCATTATAGGCAAACAGCCTTGAATTAGTCCGTTCACCGTCATAAAAATCAACTGCTGAACCTTGAAATATGCTCCGAAAAATGCAACCGCCGTGTCCGAATATCGCACCAAAAACATATTTGCAAAATTCACGGTGAATGCTCCCAACGCATTCATAACAAACGAGGGCAATCCGTAGGAAAATATCAGCTTTATCATCTGCGGTTCAAGGCAGTTTTTAAACACCGGCTTAACCTTTTGTTTTGTAAGAAACAGCTGTATCAACGCAATGATTGTTGAAACAACATAGCCTAAAACCGTGGCAACTGCAGCTCCGACCACACCCATTTTCGGAAACGGACCTATGCCGAAAATGAGCAAAGGGTCAAACACAAAATTGAATACAACACCTGCAATTTGAAACCACATCGGAGCAATCATATTGCCTGTTGCCTGAAGTATTTTTTGAATTACAATATGCACCATATTTGGTATCTGCATAAAAACGCAGACGCTCATATACGCAATTCCGTATTCAAAAATCTCTTTGTTTTGCGTAAAAGCCGAATAATAGGGATTTATTATGAAAAGCGAAAGGAAATTTATCAGCACTCCGACAACTACCGAAATTACCACTCCGAGAGCCGCTGCAGAATTTGCCTTTTGCTGATTTTTCTGTCCCAAATAACCTGCAATCAAAACATTAACACCCACACCTATCCACACGGACAACGCATTCATAAGCGTTGTAATCGGGAATGCAAGCGATACTGCCGCAAGTGCCTGTTCATTTATCCCCGCAACAAACATACTGTCAACAAGGTTGTATGAATACTGAAAGAACATTGAAATCAGCGGCGGTGCCGACATTTGAATTATAAGCTTGTTGACAGGTTCATAAGCCATTTTGTTTTCCGTTTTAACGCCCATATTAACACCCCTTGCGTAAAATAAAAATCGCCATACACCCATAATGAGTGTATGGCGAAAATAAGAATCACATCTTAGAAAAATCCATACCAACTTATATTTATCATATCAATGAGTTAAGTATATCATACCTGTAAAAAATATTCAAGATTATCACCAAAAATTTACTTTTTGCTTTCAAGCCACATATCAAGGGCTTTTTCGTAGACATCAATGCTTGTGATTCCGAGATTCATAATGAATGTGTGATACTCCTTTGCGTCAAAGCTTGAGCCAAGCTCGCTTTCGGCTGTTTCACGCATATCAATCATCTTGAGGTAGCCTACGGTATAGGGGAGAAAGTAACCCGGATTTGAACGGGCAAGGTCATATGCCTCTTTTGTTGCGGCTGTAACGCTCTCATCGTCAGCCGAACCGAGTGCCGTTGACATATACTCTTTGACTTTTTCATAATCCCAGCCGTTGTAGTTCACACCGACATCGACCATTGAGTAGAGAATATAGCCGAGAATATCATTTGCGTAGATAAGCTTCTTAATGCCCTCGCTTGTATCAAGGTAATCAAGCGTACATTTCGAGGCATACTGCGCCCAACCCTCGGTTGCGCCGATAAAGCTTAAAATCTTGCGGACATTCGGGATATCCTTGTTTGCATTTGATGCGGTAAACTGATAAAGATGACCCGGATAGCCTTCGTGGGCAAGGGTTGTGTACATCTGAGTCATACCCTTATTTGCAAAGTCGGGGTTGATTTTGATGATATTAACGCTTGTATCGTCAATTCGTCCCTGAACATAGTACGCTCCCACATTGTCGCTCTTTGCGGAATCGCTCATATAATCTGCCGTGTAGGAGGTTGTAACGGGAGTCGGAAAGTCATCCTCGATATTCTCAATCAAAAATTCAAGCACCTCATCGGCGTCCTTAAAGTCGGGTTTGTAGTCCTGAAATTTGCTCAAGTCATCCTGTGAAACATTGCTCATGCTCATTCCAACCTTTGTAAAGCTGTTTGTAAGGTATGACTTAAGCTCCTCGGGAGTCATGCTGCTGCTTGTTTTGTCTTTGACAATTGCCGAATAATACTTTTTGCCGATTTTGCCGTAACCGCAAAGACCTTCTTCGTTTTTGCCTGATTTTTTGAGACTTTCAAGTGCTGAATTTGCTGATTTCAAAGCAGGAATGTAGTATTCTTCAAAATACTTTTTGTTGGTTTCGACAACAGTCTTTTTCTCGGAATCGCTAAGACCGAGTGACTTTATTCTCGGCTCAAACTCGTCAACAAGCACGGACTTGTCATTCTTAATATGCTTTTCGCACTCGTCAATTGACTGCTGCGCGATATCTTCAGCCATAAAGTAACCGTCCTCAGCCTGTTTCTTTGTGAACGCAATGCACTCGTCCATATAGCGTTTTGTGTCCTTCAAAACAGCAAGGTAAAGGTCGGTATCATCCTTTTCATAGAAAGTGAATTCTGACAGGGTGGTAAAGAGGTTTGCAACAATTCCCGACTGCGGTGCAAATATACTCTGCAATTCTGTTGTACCCTCATATGAAAGCTGAATTTCAAAGTAGCTTTCAAGGGTGTCATATGTCTGCTTTTGAGAAGAAGTAAGTCCCGAACGGTCAAACTCCTCCAAATCCGTTTTTGCCTCTTTCAGTTCATCAAAGGATTCTTTTGTATCTTCATCGGACACATGACCGAGGGTATAGTCCTCCTCGTCATATTTCAGACCGTAGTCCGACGGATTTGAAATGTCAAAATGTGCGGTAAGAGCGTCATCCTCAAGTTCTTCCGAAAACAAATCGTCACAATATTTATCAAACTGAATTTGTGCATCCGTTTTGGTTGGTTCTGTGTCAGAATCAAAGTCACAGGCACAGACAGAAAACGCCATAACGGCACACAACATAACAGCAAGCGCACCCTTGAGTGACTTTTTATTTATAATTTTCTTCATTTTGTCCTCCGTAAAGATAGTTGTTTACCAAAGTATAACATATTATCGTGCTGTTATTCAATGATTATTTTTTCATTTTTCCCTTTTCCGCAGTAACCATAGCAACGCTCAACAGGTATTGCCGTTCTTTTTCAACAATTGTTGAAAACTATGTGGAAAATGTGTATAATAATCAGCCCTGCTCAATTGTATTTTTGTAAATTGTAACCATTTGTAATTATTTGTAATTTTCTCGGATAATTGAGCCAACAATATGCCAGAACCATAAACTAGTAGGGGTAGCCTTGCGACTGCCGCAAGGGCATTGTCGCCCACATATTTTCCGACCATCCATGTATCGGCAAGGTTGTAAAACTGCTGAAACACATTGCCGAGCATAAGCGGTACTGCAAAAGACCACAGGCCGCCTGTTATACTGCCTGTGGTCAAATCTCTGTTTTTATTTAGTTTTATCACAAAATCATTCCGTTGCAACCGCAGATTCTGCGGTCATATTTTTTTGTTAAATTCACTTCCGCATTTCGGACAGCGAACAGTATGATTGCCTTTTTTGTTGCGAACACGAAGCTGCGCCTTGCACACGGGACACTTAATATAACGGTAGTCCTTGCGGTCACGAATTTTCTTGAAGGTCAGCCTGAACCAACCTGTTACCGCATTGTAAATCGGAAGAAATTTTCTGTTTTCGGCACTTCTTGCAACAATGTTGCGTGAGAACATACGAAAACAGATAAGCACGATAATCAAGAGCATTATTCCGTCAATGATGTATCTTGCAACACGGTTCCACACAAAAATATTCACGAACCACAGTATAAGCAACAGCACCCAGAGTGCATTGTTGAGCTTATCCGTGCCGTATCTGCCCTGCATAAAATTGGCGAATCTGTTAAATAATCCTCGCATAAAGTTCATCCTTTCCGCAAAAAGCGGTAATTACAAAAATCATCCTTCCACCATTTTATCACAGGCAGGGCGTACATTCAATAAACATTTGACGATATATGTCACTAAATCAGCCGAGAACGAGCTTTGCCGTGTCAACGCTTTCTTTTGCGTCACGGCAGTAGTAGTCAGCGCCGATTTTCATAGCGTAGTCCTTTGTAAGAACCGCACCGCCGACAAATATTGTACATTTGCTTGAGCCGTCGGGATTCTGAAGTTCCTTACATTCTCTTACAAGCCTTATTGTATCTTCCATACTCTTGAGAGTTGTTGTCATAAGAGCCGAAAGTCCTATCATTGTAATATTCTGTTCAACGGCAGTATCAACAATAAGCTGAGGATCAACATCACGACCGAGGTCAACAACTGTGTAGCCGTAGTTATCAAGAAGAACCTTCACAATGTTCTTGCCGATATCGTGAATGTCGCCCTTTACGGTTGCCACAATAATTTTACCCTTGCTTACGGGAGTTCCGCTTGTCTTTGTAAGGTGCTTTTTAATTACATCAAAGCACTCCTGAGCTGTGTTTGCACTTTGGATAAGCTGTGGAAGGAAGATTTTATTCTTTTCAAAATCTTCACCCACTCTGTCAAGTGCAGGGATAAGCATTTCGTTTACAACCTGCATTGCATCGGTTGTTTCAAGAAGCTTTGCAGTTGCGGCTGCACCTTCGTTTTTAAGTCCGTTATAAACAGCCGCAAAAATATCAACATTGCTGTCTGCCTTTTTAACGGGAGCGGCAGGAACAGCATCGTTATATGCGTTGATAAATTCAAGCGAGTTCTTGTCAATGCCGTTAAGCACACGGAATGCTCTTACAGCGCCTGTCATCGACTCAACATTTGGGTTGATAATCGGCAAATCAAGTCCCTGTTCCATAGCCATTGTAAGGAAAGTTCTGTTGACAAGCTCACGGTTCGGAAGTCCGAAAGAAATGTTTGATACACCGAGACAGGTTTTACAGCCAAGTTCCGTTTTTACTCTGTGCAAGGCCTCAAGAGTCTGACGGCAAGCCGCCTGTTCTGCGGAAACCGTAAGAGTAAGGCAGTCGATATATACATCTTTTCTGTCAATGCCGACAGCCTCGGCTCTTTCAACAATTCGTTTTGCAATCTCAAATCTGCCCTCGGCGGTTTTCGGGATACCGTTTTCGTCAAGTGCAAGTCCGACAACAGACGCACCGTACTTTTTGACAAGAGGAAGAACCGTTGCAAGGCTCTGTTCCTCACCGTTTACGGAGTTCAGAATCGGTTTGCCGTTGTAGTAGCGGAGTCCGGCCTCAATAACCTCGGGCTTTGTGGAGTCAATCTGGAGCGGAACATCACACACACTCTGAATAGCCTTGAGAACACGCACCATCATCTTTTTTTCGTCAATTTCGGGATGACCTACATTGACATCAAGAATTTCCGCACCGCCCTGAACCTGACTGAGAGCCTGAGTGAGGATATAGTCAATATTATTTTCAACAAGCGCCTGCTTAAACAGCTTTTTGCCTGTGGGGTTAATTCTTTCGCCGATAATTCTCGGACCGTTGATTTCGACAACCGTCGTTGAACTGCAAACGGTTGTGTCAACGCTCTTTGTCTGAGGCTGATATTCTCTGTCGGCAACCTCCGACTTAATTTTTGCAATATAATCGGGATTCGTTCCGCAACATCCGCCGATAACCTTAACACCGTATTTGAGGAGTGAACAAACACACTCGGCAAATTTATCGGGCATAATGTTGTACTCGTTGCTGTTAGGATCTGGCAAACCTGCGTTAGCCTTGATTACAAGGGGAAGATTTGTGTATTTCGACATCTCGGAAACAACGGGTTCAAGCTCATCCGGACCGAGTGAACAGTTGACACCGAGAGCGTCAACACCGAGTCCCGTAAGAGTAACAGCCGCACAGGCAGGGGATACACCCGTAAATGTTCGTCCGTTTCTCTCAAAGGTCATTGTTGTGAGGATAGGTTTGTCGCAGTTTTCCTTTGCGGCAAGGACTGCGGCTTTAAGCTCGTAAAGGTCGGTCATTGTTTCAAAAACTATGACATCGGCATCTTTACCGGCAAGAATCTGCTGTTTGTAATACTCATAAGCCTCGTCAAATTTCATTGAACCGGCAGGTTCAAGCAACTGACCTATCGGACCGATATCAAGGGCAACGAGGGCGTCTGTACCCTCAACGGCTTTTCTTGCAATCTTAACACCGGCACCGATGATTTCTTCAACGCTGTAACCGCTGTCCTGAAGCTTGTAGGCATTTGCACCGAAGGTGTTTGCGTACACAATGTCAGATCCGGCATCAATATACCTCCTGTGAAAGCTCTCGATAAGCTCTGGGTGAGTAATGTTCAGCACCTCAGGCACATGGTCGTACTTTACACCGCTTTTCTGAATGAGAGTTCCTGTTGCACCGTCAAGCAGAATAAAATTCTTTTGGTTGAGATATTCACTAAAGTTTGAAAAATTCTTAAACACCACAATGTTCCCCATTTCTTCTGAAGCGACATTTGCCTTTCATACTGCAAATTGCACACCCTCGTTTTCTTCGTTCAATCGGATTGTCTGAAATTCCGAGAACTGCCGTAACCGACTTTGACGGCACAAGCAAACAGCTGTCGCCTGTTGTAAGACCTATTTTTCTCGGAGCGTCAAGTATTCTCAGATACTCCTTCTGCATCTCAATAGGATAGTCCCCATAGCCGGGGCTGAAACGGAAGGTCATATACTTTCCGCTGTATTTTTCGGCAAGAATTTCGTCAACCTTTTGACACACCTGTTCAACGGCAACGCTTGCAAAGCTGTCAAGCACAACCGCCCTTGCCATATCGGAAATCTGACTTATACGGACAAGCTTGTCAATTTCCGAACCGATTGTCGCACACATCATAACGGCTGTGTGGCAGCCCTCAAGGTGCTTTTTTATATCATTGCCGAGTAAAATATCGTCAAACGGAGCTTTGCGTTCAACATAGAGAAATCTCGGCTCTGCTGTTTTCAGTATTTCTTTTTCGCATTCATCCATCAGCACATCCATGCGGTAATTAAGGCTGATTCCTGCACCGCCGAGGTAGCGTATAGCCTCTTTGCGGTTTAATCTGTCAAGCGTTATCATAAAAGACTTGACACCGCCTCCGTAATTTTTCTTGCAACATACGGGTTGTTCATTGTGTAGAGGTGGATGCCGTCAACACCGTGTGCGATAAGGTCAACAATCTGGTCAACCGCATATGCAATGCCTGCGTCACGCAAAGCCTCGGGCCTTGTATCATACTTCTGCATAATCTTTGCAAATTTTGCAGGAAGGCTTGCACCGCACATTGAAACCATTCTTTCAATCTGACTTTTGCTTGTTACAGGCATAATACCTGCCTCAATCGGAACATTCACGCCTGCAATCTTCGCTCTTTCAAGAAAGCGATAGTAAACGGAGTTGTCAAAGAAAAGCTGTGAAATAAGATGGCTTGCACCCGACTCAACCTTTTTGCGAAGGTTGTGAATGTCCTCAACCTCATCGGTTGCCTCGCTGTGAACCTCGGGATAACAAGCACCGGCAATGTCAAAATCACCCTGTGACGCAATATATCTGCACAAATCGCTTGCATAAGTGAAATCCTTCTGCGGTTCAACACCTTCAACCCTGTCACCACGGAGTGCAAGAATATTCTCAATGCCGTTCTCTTTAAAAAGCGCAAGGTTGCAGTCAATATCAGCCTTTGTGCTGTTAATGCAGGTGAGGTGTGCCACGGATTCAACTCCGAAATCTCTCTTGATTTTTGTTGCAATTTCGCAGGTACGGCTCTTTGAACCGCTGCCGCCTGCGCTGTATGTTACGCTGATGAAGTCAGGCTTTAAAGCCGAAATTTCTTCAAGCTTGCCGTAAACCGATTCAATCGGAGAGGTCTTTTTAGGCGGAAATACTTCAAAAGAAAAAACTGTTTTTCCGCTGTTAAATAAATTGCTTATTTTCATATATAAACACCTCGGTAATGGTTTTGTTAAACTTGATTAATTATAGCATAAATAATTTTTGCATACAATACTGTTTTGGTGGGTTTTGTCGTTTAAGACTATCATTTTTTTGGAGGTTTGGGTATAATCAAAAATTATATCAAAGAGTTTGATAATAATTATAATTTTGTTAACAAACCAAATTCACCATTATATTCTGTAGTGGCGAACCGTGTTCTCCCTACAGAGTATACATTTACTTTCATAATAAAGCAAAAATTGCATCAATGCCGTATTCGGGCATCTGATGCAATTCCTTTATCCGAGTATCTTCTCGAATAGATTGCGGTGGCACACCGCCGACCTCAATTTTCAATTTTCCATTTTCAACTTTCAATTTTAAAAAATCACAGATGCAAAATCAACTTTGCAACGCCGAAATAGATAAGCAATGAAAGCGAGTCGCAGACTGTTGAAATGAGCGGATTCGCCATAACGGCAGGGTCAAAACCGACCTTGCTTGCCAAAAGAGGCAGACTGCTGCCGACAAGCTTTGCCATAATAATTGTGCCGACAAGCGTAAGCGAAATTACAAGGGCAATCATAAATGCGTTTTCCTGACCGTTGAGATCAAACAAAAGCAGTTTTACAAAGTTTGCCGCCGCAAGGGTAATACCGCAAAGAATTGACACCCTGAATTCTTTCCACAGCACAAGGAAAATGCTCCTGAAATGAATTTCACCGAGCGACAACGCACGGATTACGGAAACCGACGCCTGAGAACCTGCGTTACCGCCCGAACCCGTAATCATTGGGATAAATGATGAGAGAATCAAAACATTTGCAAGCACAGCCTCAAATGATGAGATAATCGCACTTGTAAAGGTTGCCGAAAGCATGAGTATGAGCAGCCACGGCGCTCTCTTTTTGTACAGACCGAAAACGCTTGTTTTCATATACGGTTTGTCAGACGGCAATACGGCTGCCATCTTTTCGATATCCTCGGTAGCCTCTTCCTGAATAACATCAATAGCGTCGTCAATTGTTACGATACCGACAAGTCGGTTTTCGTTATCAACAACAGGAAGAGCAAGGAAGTTATAGTTTGAGAACATCTGGGCAACCTGCTCCTGATCGGCAAGAGTAGTTACCGAGATAACATTTTCCTCCATAATCGACTTTACAAGCTCGTCATCTTCGGCAAGCAAAAGGTCTTTTACCGTGGTAATACCGATAAGCTTGTTGTTGGCATCGGTTACATAGCAGGTGTAGATTGTTTCCTTGTCAACACCTGTTCTTCTGATTCTTTTAATAGCCATTTCAGCCGTCATATCGGGACGAAGCACAATAAACTCGGTTGTCATAATCGAGCCTGCGCTGTCCTCGGGATATTTTAAAAGCTCGTTAATCTGCTTTCTCATATCCTTGTCGGCCTGTCTTAAAATACGCTTTACAACATTGGCAGGCATTTCCTCAATAAGGTCAACGGCGTCATCGACAAATAACTCATCGACAACCTCTTTCAGTTCGCTGTCGCTGAAGCCGTGGATAAGGAATTCCTGAGTTTCGTCATCCATTTCGACAAAGGTTTCCGCCGCAAGCTCCTTTGGCAGAATACGAAACAGAATCGGCATTTTTTCATCCTGTAGATTTTCAAAAACCGCCGCAATGTCAAACGGTTTCATCGTAATCAAAATGTCACGCAAAGTGCTGAACTTTTTGTCATCAAGCAACAATTTGATAGTTTCGGTAAGGGTTACGTTAACCTGTTCCATCATCTTTTCCTCCTTTTTAATTCAATTGGAAGTAAAGACGGTGTCACCCTGAGTATTAAATTAAATCAATTCAAATTAAAATAAAAATACAAAGCAAAATCAATAAAACAAAATGAACGCACAAGCGCACATTCTGTTGCAACTTCGCCCGGGTACAGCGCCTTTATTACCGTCTGCGTCCATTAAGTTTTCACCTCATTCGCATTTAAATTCGGGCAAAAGCCCGTACATATTTATTTTATTCTTTTTTATGTCCGATGTCAACGGATTTATCCGCTAAAAATTCACTTTGCAAACATTTTACATTATCCTCTGTAACAGCTTGGTAACTCGGTATAATATTTCTTGCTTTTTGAAGTGTATCAATGTATAATGAATATGCATGATTTAAAATAAAATTTCAAAGATTGGAGATTAACCGTTATGACAGATATGGTTAAAAAATATGTTCCCTATGCGGTAATAATTTTGCTTGTTTATATGCTGTTGCCGCTTGTGTTTATTCCGGGCGCAATGCAAAAGTTTTCACCCGTTGCATATGACTTTGTGTTCCCGATTACAGCAATCGGCTGTTCGGCACACTACTGCTCAAAACACGGACTTGACTTTCTCTTTGCACTCATTGCGCCGATTATTTATCTTCCAAGTATGCTCATCTACAACGGCGGATTTTCTTCTGGCACACTTTCAACAAACCTTATTCTCCTCGTAGTTTATCTTGTTGCCGGAATTTTCGGACTTTTCCTCGGCGACCTTGCTTTCGGTGACAAGCGCCGTCAGAAAGAAAAGGCAGAACAGGAAGAAGCAGAGGAAATGCTTCTTGAGGCAAAGCGCCGTGAAAAGGAAGAGCTTGAGAACATGACTTCATCAAGCAAAAAGTCCGAAAGAAAAGCACCTTACAGACAGGAACGCAGGCCTGCACGCAGACCATCGCCTGCACCGCAGAAAACCGAAACAGCAGATGACGATGATTTTGATTATGACAAGTACCTTTCCGGTATTGACAGAAAGCAAGATCCGAACGAAAGCGAAATTGACGATATCTTAAACGAATACGGACACTAACGGCAAGCCGCCGTTCCCAGTTCGTGCAGATAGTATTTATAAGGGCGAAAATAAAATGCCCGGGCAGAACTCTATAACTAAAAATGTAAAATTAAAGTCGGGAAGACAATTTGCGAAATGCAAAGCATTGTCTTCCCGACTGTTTTTGTTTAATCATCAGGGGTGTTCATCGGACAACCGTTTTGATTAAATTTTATGTTTAAATAAGATTATGTGATGTTATGGAAGTTGTGTATAATTTTATAGGGAAGAACCGTATTCTCCCGCACGGCGAGCCGCCGTTCCCGATTCGTGTAGATAGTTTGTAATATAAAAAAACATATCATGCCCGAGCGTAGCATTGCAATTTTTCGCACAATCCCGTAGGGGCGTTCATTGGACGCCCGCCAAGTAATGACAGAAAATTTATGATGAAAATAAACTGTATAAATGAGATACAGAATTGCAGTTACTTTGTAACATTTATATCATTTAATTTTCAATATTATTTGTACCATTATTTTTGTTTAAATCAACCCAACGATATACTTCTGAATCAAGGTTGCGTCAACAACACTGATTTCACTGTCATCGTTTACATCGCTGTTAAAAAGCTGAGTCTTGCCGAATTCTACAATACCTGCAACATATTTCTGAACAGATGTTGCATCTACAACCGTAATGTTTCCGTCTGGATATACATCACCGCAAGTCAGGCAGTTCAATTTGCCACCAATCGTTGTTTTACACTCTGCGCCGTTTTTAAGTCTGCAATATTTATAAGCCATAAGGCCCGTATCCTCGCCAAGCTGTCTTGAAATATAAAACTCCGCATAGCCGTTCTTATCGGGGACAAAAGATGTTACCGCACCTCCGCTGACAAAATATGCGCCCGAGGTTGCATAGCAAGGTTTGCCGCTGCTGTCTGTACCGAAATCCTCATATGTAAAGTCAAAATTCTTGTATGTGCCATCGCTGAGTTTTCCGGTCATTGTGCCATCATCATGAAAGACATCAGGAAAATAGTCGGAGAGTTTAATCCTCATCTTAACATATTCTCCGCCTGTTGAATCATAATTGAATTTCATACCCGTATTACCAAAATAACGATTATTCGCTGTTATCATATGGCGAGTAAATTCCTGATTTTTCGGGAGATTTACAAACTTCGGTGCATCAATACAGTCCTTAAACATCACGCTGTACTTTTGATAATCCGTTGATATGAACATTGCCCCGAAATTCTTTGCCGTATTTTCGGTATATCCCGTTGTTGTAACAAAAAGCTGATTGTTTGAGATTTTCTGCGTTGTACCTGTAACTTCAAAGTCCTTGCGATCTTCATACTCGCTTACCGCACCTGTCATAAGAACCGAACCGACGGTAAGCACACCGCACATTGCGATTGCAGTTAATTTTTTGATTATATTTTTCATTGTTTTTCCTCTTTCTATCAGTATGGGCGCTCATTGGACGCCCGATTTGATTGAATTTTATGTTTTCGCAAAATCAGTTGATGTTATGGAAGTTGTGTGTAATTGGCGACATATATATAATCTGTCTTATCAAAAAGATTGTACCATTACTTCGTCAGTTTGCTTTTACATGAAATTTTTATTTAACTCAACCCTACAATATACTTCTGAATCAAGGTTGCGTCAACTACACTGATTTCACCGTCATCGTTTACATCGCTGTTAAAAAGCTGAAGCTTGTCAAAGTCCTCAATACCTGCAACATATTTTTGAACAAGAGTTGCATCAGTAACAGAAATGTATCCGTTTAAATCCGTATCACCGCAAGTTAAACCGACCAGAGTATCTCCGATTATTCCGTAATCGCAATGAGCTCCGTCTTTAAGTCTGCAATAGCGGTATGACATTACTTTTGTATCTACACCAAGCTGTCTTAAAACATATATTTCAGCATGGCCGTCCTTATCGGGAGCAAAGGATGTTACCGCACCTCCGCTTGTCGCATATGCGCCGGATTCCGCATAGCAATTAACACCGATGCTGTCAGTTCCGAAATCCTCGTATGTAAAATCAAAATCCTTGTAAGAACCGTCGCTGAGCTCAGCAGTCATTGTTCCGTTTTCATTGAACAGACGGGAAAAATCGGAAAGCTTAATTTTCACCTTGACATATTCACCGCCTGTTTTGTCAAACTGATAGAATGTCTGAACATTACCGAAATAACTGTGTCCCTGCGTCATCATATATTTTACGAATTTTTCGCCCTTTGGAAGATTTACAAATTTCGGTGCATTGATACAATCCTTAAACCATATATCGTAATCCTTTTCTTCAGTTGTTTGGAACTTTGCACCGAAATTTTTATCGGTATTTTCAGTGTATCCCGTTGTTGTCACAAAAAGCTGATTGTTTGAGATTTTCTGCGTTGTACCTGTAACTTCAAAGTCCTTGTGATTTTCATCCTCGCTTACCGCACCTGTCATAAGAACCGAACCGATGGTAAGCACACCGCACATTGCGATTGCAGTTATTTTTTTAATCATATTTTTCATTTTTTATCCTCCGTTTTTATTGTTTATCTGTCCGAACCGACAACATATTTCTGCAAAACAGTTGCATCTTCACCGTGATGCAGTCTGCTGTAAATTATGACGCACGCTCACATATTACATAGTAACGGTCAAAACCGCCGTTGCCGTCACTTATGCAGGTAAACATCGTGAGCAAATCTCTGTCCTTCTGCAAATAGCAGTCGCCTGATTCGCTCGGCTTATTGACTTTGGTTTCAACGACCTTGTAATTGAGTGTATCCCAATAATTTGTGATTGAAACCCTGTCACCGATTTTGAGGTTGCGGAGGTTGTCAAAGAATATTCGACCGATGTATCCCGTGTGACCTGCAAGGACTGCGTTTGTATTCTTACCGCCAATCGGCAATGAGGTTGCACTCATATGTGCCGCACCGTAGCTCATATTTGAGCTGTTCGCACCGAGGTAAATCGGCAGACGCATGTTTATTGTTTCGGCGGTAACATAGCCGTAAATACCGTCGGTTATGCCGTAATCCTCAAGATTGACGGCAGCCTGTGAATAGGTATCGTTACGGAGCATTTCATACTGGTTCGTTTCAAGTTTTTTGTTGTAGGCAACGCTGTCATTGAAAAGTCTGTCAAGGTCCGCCTTGAAAACAACGGGCTGTTTGGAGGTACGCTTGCCGTCCCTGTCAATTTTGTAACCATCTTCGTCAACCTTGCCGTCCTTGACCGCCTGTTCAAAAGAGCCGTCCTCAACTTCTTCAACACGGGCGTCAAAGCCGTCAGCCTCACCGTTTGAAATCTGTGTTCCGATAAAATTTGATATAGGGGGGAATGCGACAAGACCTATTCCGACAACGAGCATTGCTATTGCCACACCCGTAAGTATTTTTTTAATCATCGGAATCACCGCCCGAATCATTCTGATTTTCGTCAGCCGAGTCATCTCTCAGCCGTTTTGCACCGTTTGACTTCTTCTTTTTACGCTTGAGCAGAAATACAACCACAAACACAACAAGTGCAACAAAGCCGACAATTATGCCGATTGCGACTGCATAAGGGATTTTGTAACCGAGGAAAAATATGTAACCGTTGTCAAACTTTGCAAGTGACTCGCCCGTTTCAATATACTTTGTATCGTCATAATCGACACGCTTGCCACGCACGAGAAGTCTGTGAGTATTAATGCCGTATGGGGTACAGGTGAGGAGCGTTACAAGGTCTTCACCGTCAACAATTCGCAAGGAATTGATTTCCGAGGGAAGAACAACTTCGATTTGATCAACCTCATATTTCAGCGTTCTGTCGAGAATATGAACATAAAATTCATCGCCTACTTTCATATCAGTGAGATAATCAAAGAAAGTTTCTCCCGGAAAACCCGAATGGGCAGAAATTACGGAATGTGTGCTTGCACCGCCGACAGGCAGGGAAGTGTTTTGAAGATGCCCTGCACCTTTAGAAAGAATCTCTTCGCTTGTGCCATGATAAATCGGCAGATAAACATTGATTTTCGGCACATCAATATAGCCGATAAGACCGTTATCATCAATATTGAGAGTTTTCTCATAATTTGCACCGATTTTCTGAAAAGCCTTTTCGTCGAACGGGTCGGTAATTATCATATTATTTGAAAGGCTGTTATTGTACTTTGTCGCCTCTTCAAACATTTTTTGAGTTTTCTCACTCGGCATCTGAGCAACCCTGTCGGTGTACTCCTTAACCCTGCTTCTACTGACATAGTTATTAATTGCGGAACTGACAAGCGGATAGCTCATTATGCCGATTCCTGCAACGAATATTAAAACTATTAGTAAAATTGACAGCTTTCGTTTCATAAAATTTTCCTTTTCTGCGTGTTTTTGTTCCGTTGTTATTATACTACATTTTGCCGTGCAGGGCAATACACGGCGAGCCGCCGTATGGACAGATATTATCCGCATATACGGCTCTTGTGTAAATAGAATGGGGATGCGTTGCCGCATCCCCTGAAAATTACATATATCATATCACAGATTTTAAGATAAAGATATTCGATTAATTATTTAGCTGCTTTCTTTCTCTTAAGAACAAAGAGAAGAACGCCTGCACAAGCGATAAGTGCTGCACCGCCAACATAGAACATCATTGTACCCATACCACCTGTCTTAGGAACAGTTACAGGGTAGTTAGCAACAGCAACATTGTCACCGTCTGCAATGTTACCTACAAATGTATACTCCTTGCTCGTGTCAATGCTTACTGTAAATACTGAGCTGTTGAGGTTGTAGCCTGTAGGAGCTGCTATCTCTTTTGCATAGTATGTCTGTTTAGCATCAAACTTGAATGTTGTTGTTGTGCCTTCGAGAACAAATATAGCCTCACCGGTAGCGTCTGTCTTAGCAACTACATTTACATTCTTGTCGTCAACTTTAACTGTAAGAGGTGTTTTAGCTTCTGCGTCTGTGAATATCTGGAATTCAGCGTCAGCAAGCTTCTGAGTTGTGTCATTGCCGTTAACCTTAACAACCTTCATGCCGTATGTAAATACATTAGGTGAAGTTTTACCGGGTTCAAAGTTTGTATCAGAATCGTTACCGTAAACAAGACCGTCTGTGTTGGTGATAGGTGTGTTGAGCTTAGCCTTTTCGTTTAAATCAGCTGTGTATGTAACAACAACATTTTCTGCATCATAGAACTTCTCAGATGCAAGTGTAGCAGATTTGAATACAACTGCGAATGTAGCAGTAGTAGCCTCACCGTTCTTGCCTGTGTAAGGATGGTTCTTTTCAATAGAGTAATCTGTACCCAAAGTAAGAGCATCACCTGTGCCGTCGTACTTAACTACAACTGAATTCTCGTTGAATGTAAGACCTTCATCCATTGTATCAACGATTTCATACTTTTTGAGCTGGTTGTCGATTGAACCTGCTGTTGAAGCTGTAAGTGTGTAGGTTACAGTCTTATTGTTGTCGCCTACATATGTCTTGTCAGCTTTCTTGTCAACTGATACTGAGCTTGTTGAAACCTTTTCAGCAAGGTTGTGCTCTGTCTGGTCAACTGAAACATACTTTTTACCATCAAAGTAAGGAAGTGAAGCAAGTGAGCTCTGAACACCTGTTACTTTAGCCGGCTTAGAAGTACAATATACATAGTAAAGACCGGGGTCTGTTACTGTTGCAGTTGCTTCTGTTGTAGCTGAAGAAAAGCTGATTGTTGTAGTTGCTGTACCGAATGCTTCTTTGTTATTCTTGTAGAGGGTGTCACAAGCAGTAAGGATATTCTGTGACTTTGACTCTGAGTATGTGCCATTTACAGCATCCTCAAGTGCTGTGTCGGTGATAGTACTTGAGTACTTACCTGTTGTGAGATCGAGGTCTGCAATCTTGAAGAAGCTGAATGTGTAATCACCTGATTTGTCAGGATCAGTTGCTGTATTAACATCAAGTTTGTACTTAGCTGAATAGCTCTCTACTGCGCTTGCTGAGAATGGGATCATGAGAGCAATCATCATTACTGCAAGAACAGCTGCAAAGATTTTCTTTGTAGTTTTCATTTTTACTTTCTCCTTTGTGTTTAATTTAATATATGTAATTCTATTCTAACCGAATGGTTAAACTGAATTTGGGTGGCTGCATGGCAGACACCGGCTAACAACGGTGCCCGTAGCAGTCAAAGAGGTTTTCTATGAAAGAAACATATGATTAAAAAATCACCTGTTCTAACAAGTTAAATCATATTGGGTTACCTTCTGCGTCCTGCTCTGCGTTTTTTACGAACTTTTCCGTAATAGATTGCGTAACCCGTGAACATTGTCACCGCAAGACCTGCAACCGATACACCGAGAACAACATAACCGTTCATTCCGTCACCGCTTGCCGAAGGCATTGTGATTGCACCGTCAACATAATTATATGTAACATTGTACTCACCCTTAACAGGGAGTGTGAAGTATGAAAGTGTGTAGTTCGGGGTGTAACCCTCTGACGGTTTGTACTCAAACAGACAGTATGTCTGATATGTTGAAGTACCTGTTATATAATTGTCGGAACTTTTGTTCCATACAACTTTACCGTTTGTTTTTGTAAACTCGCCCTGACCGTCCTTGAAGATTGTCAGATTGCCAAACACAGCCTGACCGTCGCTGCCTGTCGTTTTAGAAGCCATATGAGTTTTCATTGAGGCATCATTAATGATTGTATTGATATCATCTGCAGTAAAGATATCCTTATCAGATACCTTCATCACCGCAAATTCCGTATCACTTACATTACCGCCTGTCTGATTCTTCTTGTTTACTGTTGCGCTTCCGTGTGTGGTTTCATTTGCAAACAGGGCTTCATTTTCTTTAACAGAAGTAGAATCGTTGAAGTATTCTGCAAGCTCAGCATCGGTTTTGTCTTTAATATCTGAGCTACTAACCTTAATATACTTAGGCGGTGTTACTTTACCGTTTTCAAGAAGTTCAATCTCGGCAAGCCAGGTGTTTGTATCCATTTTATAATCGGATGCATTTGCACCTTCGGCAAGAGCCTCGGTAATCTTAAATCTGTAAACACCCGCAGTGACTAATTTGAGGTCTTTGAATTCAACCTTACCGTTTTTGTCAGGTGTTTCCAAATTCGTGGAAATTGTTTTTGCGCTGTTTGTCTTGATAGGTTTGCCGTCGGCATCCTGTTTTGCTGTATCCATTGATTCAAGACCTGTCAATGTATAAACGAACTTGCTGCCGCTGTAAGCCTGACCGTCAAGAGTCTTATTTACCGAAATGGCAATGTTTGTAGGATTAACCTTATTGATAAATTTAAGCGCATTTCCTGCTTCGGCGAGAGTATCAACAAATGTACCCTTGTCGAAGGGCTGATCGCCTACTTTGTAGGGAACATAACCTATAACATTTTTCTCTGTAATCTTATAGGTTGCACCTACAGGAATATTGAGAAGCTTAATGCTTTCGCCCTTTTTGATTGTAAACGAACCGTCCAAGGGTGTACGGTAAGCTGTGCTTGAATAATCTCTTGCGCCCTTTTCTTTGAGCTTATACTCAAGAGGATAGGTCTTGTAATCATAGGTTGAACCCTTGCCGTCAAAGTCGAGAGCAATCGCAAATGTAAACTGCTGATTTGTATCGTAATCGGTTGTACCGTCTTCATCAACAACATTCTTTGAAATTTCAAGAGGTGCTGTCACTATCTTGTTGGTATAGTTGAGCTGGAGCTGTGCATAAGCACTGTCATCCTTGTCATCTACAAGCTTGAATTCCGAGTTCGTAGTTGAACCGCTTTTGATTGTTGAACCGACTCTGTTGTTAACAAGCTCCCAGTTCGTTGTGTATTTAAGCTTACTGCTGTTTGTTGACTCGTTAACCTTCATATCGTTGCCGGTCTTGAATGAGTTGTCAAAGTCAGCTATATAATTATCTTTAAGTGTGAAACCGCTGTTTGAAAGAGTTTCACTGCTTATGCTTTCGCTTTCGTCTGATTTTGTAAGCTTGTAGCCTTTACCGGAGGTATCGTTGCCGTTCTCTTTGATTGTATAATCAAAAGCTTCATTAGCTTTGAGGTCATCTGAAATTTCAGAAACAACATCGCCTGTATCAAGTGCCTTTGTAACCTTGAGGTCATTGTTGGCAGGTGTCATTGTGAAGTTTACTGAGAAGTTAGACTCAGCCTCACCACGCTCCATATAGAATACTACCATATGGTATGTCTTGTTAGGATCAAGCTTAGTACCATTGTTGATTGTCTTTGTAACGGTGCCAAGGTTTGTAGAATGTGACGAACCGTCTGCAGAATACTGAGTGCCGTTACCGTTCCACATTTTACCGTAAAGATTTGAAAGTGTAAGGTCACCTGAAAGTTTATCGTTACTTACATTCTTCTGCTTACAGAAAATAGCACCTGTGTTGCTTCCAAACTGTGACTGCTTAAACTTGTAGAAACCGTCTGATACTTTATACGGTTGAACATACTTAGTTTCCGAACCCCATGTATAAACGCAGAAGTCAGTGTAATCACCTCTCTTAACCCAAAACTCCTCACTCGGAACTGTAACTGTTGTCGATGATGATGAAGTCGATGACGGAGTTGAGTAATCGGCAAATACATTGTTGGCAGTTGCGGTCATTGAATTAAAGTCAATTGAACCGCTTGCCTCTTTATGGTCACCGCCGAGGTCGAGAGCAAGTTCTGCGTTAGCGCCTGTTGAATCTTCGCCGATATAAACCCAAAGGTCATCGTCACCGCTGAAGTTAAAGGTTGCAGGTCTGTCGTCTGCAATTAAACCGTCCTTCGGAACTCTGAAGTCTATATCAAGTCTGATACCGAAACCATAGTTATGGTTGTAACTTGTACCCTTGCCGGCTGAAGTATCAATAGTATTGAGTGTATCGTTCTTTTGTGCGTCACTGCCTTTACCCGTTGTGTTATTAAATGGGAAAATACCATAACCGTTGCTTTTGCCGCCGAAATTTGTCAATGCATCTTGTACACCATACTGTTCGCCCGTACCGTAGTTAATTTTGGTAGGTGTGAGGCCGTTCCATGTGAAGTAGATGTTATCGGCTGCATCCTTTGTAGTAAATTTATAAGTAGTAACACCTGCATCGTCAGTAGTTGTACGGAACGGGAAAGATGACTTATAAACATTGGCAACTTTTGCATCATTAACTTTTGCATCATTATATTTAGCGGTTGAAAGTGCCTCAGCATCAAAGTAAGGAGCCTTGACACCATTTGCAACCTGAAGATCGCCCTTACTGTCAAGCCTGTTGTACATAAGACCCTGTAAGGACTGGTTATAATTACCGCCACCCCCTGCCATACCGTTGGAGTTGTTTACTGCATAGTAATAGTTATCATTATAATCGTTGATGTTTGTAAGTCCTTTTGCGTGGGTCTCAAATGTACTGTACCATTTATCACCCTTGAACATATTACCGAAGTAGAGAGGATACTTCCAGTCAGACTTACAGCTTGAAGCAATGTTGCTTATGTAGCTGTTGAAGTTATCAAACTGATACCAGTAATTTTCAATATCAGCATCGTTGTTCTTACCCTGACACTGAAGATACCCTTTCTCCTGCTCCATATCAGACAAGTAGTCAAAGTATGTTGCGTCAACGCCTACGATGTTAGGATTATCTTTGAATGAATTTTCAACGACAGCACCATAGTTTACATTGTCTATTTCCGAGAATTTTGTCCAGCCTTCGCCTCTGGCTGTCTTAACATATGTAGCCGTGTTATCGTTGTAGCCCGAACCATCATATCCCGAATCTGTCGGATATGATGTTGCAGAAGATGCACCGTTGAGGTTATGTTCGTTCGGATGGAATCTTAAAAGCGCACCCGCCGGAATTTCACCTTTGAACACCACAGAACCGCTTACCTTGGTGTCTTCGGTGTCTTTTGTAAGCTCAACTGTTCCTTCATAGGCATCGTTGTAGTCAAAAGTTGCATAAACCTTTGTAAGCGACTTCCAGTCATCGTTTGAAACATAAACTGTTTTATATTCTGCTTTCGACTGTTTGTCGGGAGCTTGAACAGAAAGGTATTTACTTTCTTTGAACGAGCCGTCGGTAGAAAGATAAAATTCTGTGTCGCCCGTAGCACCAGAAATGTCGATGGTCTTGATGAACGGGTTAGTCCACTGACTTGTTGAGGCATCATAAAGAGCATTATCGGCACTGTATGAGTCGTTAATACCGAGGTCGCTTGTTTGTGTTTCGCCCTTGTTGCTGAAGATTACATTTTTATGGGATGACTTAACATCTACATAGTAGCAATCGCTGTCTGAAGATGTCTTTGTCATTGCAACACCCGGCCACTCTGCGTTGGAGTCAGTATCGTTTACCCAAGAATATGCATAAGCCTCATTATAGGTATTATTGCTGTTCTTAAGATAGATACGGCGGGAATCTTTTGCAACAGTCTTTTCGGGAAGAGTAAATTTAACCCCGGAAGAAAGCTCAATTCTTGTTGCACCGGATGGTGCAGTGGTTTCAAAAACTCCCGAAGAATTTTTGCTTACAGTATCCGTTTTGAGAACCGTGCCGTCATCCTTAGCAAAACGATATGTAACAGAAGAAAAATCTTCCCATTCCTTATTCTTGGTCAGGTTAATATAAATCTTCTGTCCCGAAGATGTTGCCGCAAATACATTAAGCAACGTACCCGACACGGCACATACCGAAAGCACGATGGTAAGTGCAAGCACAAGGGAAAAGCTTTTCTTTACGGTTCTGCAAAGCTTTTTACCTAATTTCATAATTTTTTCTTCTCCTTCATTGCCGATTACTTTGTTTTGGCAGTCAAAGTACAATTAAACAGAACTGCATAGGACAGTCCAACATATCTGCCAACTAATTATGAAACGCAATTTTTTGAATTTGTTCTTCTTTTTTACTTGTATACAAGTATATAATATTTTATTGCATATTTGTAGAGGCAATATAGCTAAACTTTGGGTAATGTTTTTGGTTATTTTGCATATCTGCAAGCACGATTTAATATTTTTGACCATAATGTGATTTTATTGCTTATTTATCGCCATTTTTGTGTTTAAGATAAATTATACCCATTGTACAACCTTAACAGGCAGTTAAAAAGTCAATTTCAGCACTAAATTTGTTGATTTTTAATTCTTTTTCAAAAATATCAAAAATTTTTATGCAGGTTTACTCCATGCTGTGCGTGCGAAAATATGTATTATTTTGCGATTGCTGCTTTTAAAATGCCCCAAAACCTACATTTTACTGAAATTTTCAGATATATTTTTATAATCAGTTTCTATATCCGATAAAATTAATCACCGAATACCTTGAAAATTCGGCACAAATAAAGGGCAGAGTATTGCTCTCTGCCCTTCAAAATGTAATTCACTTAAATCGCAATTATACAAACCGCTTTATGCAAACATATTAAAGATCTCTGCCGCAGCACTTCTTGTACTTTTTACCGCTGCCGCACGGACAGGGATCGTTTCTGCCGATTTTCTTGCCCTTACGGATAGTCTTGTTGACAGAATCCGTACCGTCTGCAGAAGTTTCTGTAGGCTGAGCAACCTGCTCACGGTGAAGCGCTTGCTTTACGGCGTCCGACTGTTCAACAGCTTCTTCATCATCGGATGCAGACTTTGCCGCTGCGGCAGCCCTCTGAGCTGCTCTCTTTGCCGCTGCAATTGCATCCTGTCTTTTCTGAATCTCATAAACACGCTTTGGCATAATGAGCATCATCTTGACAGTATCTTCACGAATGCTTTCAATCATCTCATCAAACATATCGAAGCCTTCAACTCTGTACTCAACAACAGGGTCGTGCTGACCGTATGAACGAAGTCTGATACCGCTCTTGAGCTGATCCATATTGTCGATGTGATCCATCCAATGTGTATCAACATTCTTGAGGAGGTAAACACGCTCCATCTCACGGATTGTTTCCTCGGGAAGAAGCTCTTCGTTTTCCTTGTAGATTTCGAGAGCATCATCAACGAGCATCTTCTGAATCTCTTCGGGTTCCATATTTTCAAGATCCTCAAGACTGAAATCGTACTTAGAATCATCTCTTATAAGCCAGCCTGCATAGTAATCCTTAAGACTCTGGAAGTTCCAATGCTCTGCAGGACCTTCGGGGAGGTACTGCTTGATTGAAGTTGCGATTGTATCCTCAACCATTTTGAGGATTGTTTCGTGGAGATCCTCACCGTTAAGAACCTGATCACGCTGACCATAGATGATTTCACGCTGTTTGTTCATAACATCGTCGTACTGGAGGACATCCTTACGAATGCCGAAGTTACGAAGCTCAACCTTTTCCTGTGAGCCTTCGATAATACTTGTGAGCATTTTGTTCTCAATAGGCATATCTTCGGCAACATTCATACGCTCCATCATCATTTTCATTCTGTCACCGCCGAACAGACGCATAAGGTCATCCTCGGTTGAGAGGAAGAAACGGCTGACACCCGGATCGCCCTGACGACCTGCACGACCACGGAGCTGGTTATCAATACGGCGTGACTCGTGTCTTTCCGTACCCATAATGTAAAGACCGCCGGCCTCTCTTACCTTTTCAGCCTCGCCCTTAATTTCTTCCTTATACTTGTCATTCAGTTCTCTGAATGTATTTCTTGCATTGATGATTTCTTCATCATCGGTTTCCGCATAACCTGTAGCTTCTTCAATAAGCTCCTCTGTAAAGCCCTGCTTACGCATTGCGGCTTTTGCCATATACTCTGCGTTACCGCCGAGGATGATATCGGTACCACGACCTGCCATGTTGGTTGCGATTGTTACCGCACCGAGTTTACCTGCCTGAGCAACAATTTCAGCCTCTTTTTCATGCTGTTTTGCGTTGAGGACATTGTGCTTGATGCCTCTCTTTTTGAGCATTTTTGAAAGGAGCTCCGACTTCTCAATTGAAATTGTACCGACAAGGACAGGCTGTCCCTTTTCGTGAGCCTCAACAATTGCGTCAATAACAGCGTGGAACTTGCCGTTTTCTGTCTTATAAACCGAATCGGGGAGGTCTTTTCTTAAAACAGGCTTGTTTGTAGGAATCTCAACAACATCAAGCTTGTAGATTTCCTGGAATTCTTCCGACTCTGTCTGAGCAGTACCTGTCATACCAGAAAGCTTTTTGTAAAGACGGAAGTAGTTCTGGAATGTGATTGTAGCAAGAGTCTTGCTTTCGCTCTGAACCTTTACGCCCTCTTTAGCCTCAATAGCCTGGTGAAGACCTTCGTTAAAACGACGGCCGTACATAAGACGACCTGTAAACTCGTCAACGATGATAACTTCGCCGTCCTTAACAACATAGTCAACATCAAGCTTCATAACGCCGTTGGCCTTGATAGCCTGATTTACATGGTGCTGAATTGTAAGGTTATCGGGATCGGTAAGGTTTTCAATACCGAAAAATTCTTCGGCTTTCTTAACACCACTCTGTGTGAGGGTTGCTGTTTTCTGCTTTTCATCAACAACATAATCAATGTCGTTTTCCTTGTAATATTCCTCCATATCCTCTTTTGCATCAAGTTCTGCAAAACGCTGAACTTTAAGAGTTTTTGCAAAAGCGTCAGCCTTTGCATAAAGGTCTGTTGACTTGTCGCCCTTACCCGAAATAATAAGAGGAGTTCTCGCCTCATCAATGAGGATTGAGTCAACCTCATCGACAATCGCAAATGCGTGCGGACGCTGAACCTTGTTTTCCTTGTAAACTACCATGTTGTCACGGAGGTAGTCAAAACCGAGTTCGTTGTTTGTTCCGTATGTAATATCTGCGGCATAAGCCTTTTTTCTGCCCTCGTTATCGAGATCGTGGCAGATAAGACCAACCGAAAGACCGAGGTATCTGTAAAGCTTGCCCATCCACTCTGAGTCACGGCGGGCAAGGTAATCGTTGACTGTTACAATGTGAACACCTTCGCCTGTAAGAGCGTTGAGGTATGCAGGGAGGGTAGCAACCAAGGTTTTACCTTCACCGGTTTTCATCTCGGCGATTCTGCCCTGGTGAAGAACGATACCGCCGATAATCTGAACGGGGAAGTGCTTCATACCAAGCACTCTCCAGCCTGCCTCACGACAGGTTGCAAATGCTTCGGGGAGAATATCGTCTGTTGTTTCGCCGTTGGCAAGTCTTTCTTTAAGAATTGTTGTCTGGTTCTTGAGTTCACTTTCGCTCATAGCCGCATATTTATCTTCGAGTGCAAGCACCTTGTCACAGATTGGTTGCACACGCTTAACTTCACGCTTGCTGTAGTTGCCGAACATAGCCTTTAAAAAATTCATCAGGGTTCTTCCTTTCAATGTACCGAAAAAATCGGTCAAACTGTATTTTCAATAATATAATTTTAATTTACTGCACCGCAGACGCTCCAAGGCTTTTTGCAGCCTGAATCATTGCGGCCTCAACCACGGGACCGGCATATTGGAAACCGAAACCCGAATCCTGTACAACACAGGCAAAGGCGAGAGGGCAGTCCTCATCTTTTGAGTAGCCGACCATCCAGCCGTTAGGGTTCTTATCATCGCCGACTTCACCCGTACCTGTTTTGGCACAGACTGTAAGTCCGCCAAAAAGGTTGTCACCGTAGTAATCCGAAACGGTATATCTCATAACATCATCAAGCTTTGTCGCCGTATCGGATGAAAAAAGCTCCTGTCCGCTGCTCTTGTAGTTTATGCCGAGTGCGGAGAGTATGGACTCATCTTTGATAAGGGTAGGGTTTGTAGCCTTACCGCCGTTTGCGATTGCACCGCAGATAATTGCCATCTGCATCGGGTTTACCTTGTCATTATACTGACCTACGCCCGACCAGCCAAGCTGATTTTCATTGGCATCGCTGACATCATATGAACCTTTTGCGGTTTTAATTCCGTCAACATCAAAGGAGCTGTTAATGCCGATTTTCTCGGCAGTTTTTGTCATTGTGTCACTTCCGAGTTCAACGGCAAGCTTTGCAAAAACAATATTGCAGGAATGTGCCATTGCCTCTTTATATGTCAGCGTTCCGTGAGTTTCCGTACAGGTAACTTCACTTCCGCCTATGTTCTCACTTCCGTTACAAACCCAAGTGCGGTCATAAAGGTCGGGAATATTCTCGATTGCCGCCGCAGATGTAACGATTTTGAAGATTGAACCCGGAGTAAAGGTTGACGAAAGCACATTATCAAGGTAAACGCCCTCGTATTCGCTTTCGTTGTCCTCGGTAATTTCGGGAGGAGCCTGCGGATCGTAAGCCATGGTGCTTATGGAACAGATAACCTCGCCTGTTTTGTAGTTATATATTACACATGCACCTTTTTTGTTATAAGCTGCAAGAACATCATAAGCAGCCGCACAGGTTGCGGAATCGACCGTCAGCTTTATATCGTGAGAGGCACGCAATGATTCCGGCATATTAAGTCCGAAAACAAGGTTATAGCCTATCAGCTGAGAACGATACATACTTTGAACAGCCGTTGAAATGTTAAGGCTGTCATCACCGACAACATGAAGCAGAGATTTTCTTACGCTCTCGCTTTCGTTATAAACTCTTTTACCGTCAACCGTCTGTGCAAGAGCCGTGCCGTTGCGGTCATAAATCGCTCCTGCCTGTGCAAGGCCGCCGTCACCTGCTATATGCGCATTATATGCCTGATCAACCCAGTCGTCTGCCCCTGTTACAAGCTCAAAGGCAAGATAGCCGAGTCCGCCGATAAACGCAAGCGCAACTATATATATGAGTGTACTTCTGCGAAGTATTTTTTTCAAACCTTACACCACCCTGTGTATCAAGTGAACAATCGAAAAATTAAAGAAAATGCGGCTTTGCTTGCAAAGCACTATGAATACGGTCGGGAGATAGAGCATTTTATTTTGCTGTTTTTCCTCTCGACAACAATTTTCCATTTTCAATTTTTCATTTTCAATTTACCAAACTTATCTTTTTACCGAATAAGTTCTCTCGTCTGCGGCTTTGATGAATGCAACAAGTCCCCAACAAGACATAATACTTGAACCGCCGGCAGACACAAACGGAAATGTTACGCCTGTGAGCGGAAGAACATCGGTTGCACCGAAAACATTGAGAGAAAGCTGAACGACAAAAAGTCCTGCCGCACAGCACGCTGAAATTGAATAAAAGGTACTTCTGCTTCGGGTTGTAATTGCCCTTGCATAAATAAACATTGCACCTACTGCCACGGCAAGTGTGAACGCAACGATAACTCCCATTTCTTCCGAAACAAGTCCGAAAACAAGGTCACTTTCGGATGCGGCAACCTGCTTTAAAAAACCGTTGCCGATACCTACGCCGAAAAGTCCGCCGCTTGCCATATATGTGAGAACTCTTGCCTGCTGATAACCAAGGTTGTCCTGAGTATGTTCCCACACATGACGCCAGCCCGAAAAACGGTCGGCAACATACGGTTTAAACTTGAGGACAAAGGTTACGCCGAAAATTGCGGCGGCAACAGCAAGAATAATCGTCTTGAAATCACCCGAGCGCATAAACGCTGTGAGCAAAAATGTTACAAAGAAGATGAGCGCAGTACCGAAGTCACCCATAAGAGCCAAAAGGCCGACGCATACTGCCGAGAAGATAATGTACTCAAGCAGGTTCTTCTTTGTCATCAACACATCAAGCGAACTTGCGCCGATAAAGATGAAAATAATCTTTGCAAGCTCTGACGGCTGAAATGAAAACGAGCCGATATAAATCCAGTTGGCAGCGCCGTTTGTAATCTTACCGAATACAATTGTTACACCCAAAAGACCGACCGCACAAATCATTGCCGGAAGTCTGAGTTTATTTACCTTGTCGGGATCTTCAATCAGCTTGATAATTATGCAGAAGAAAATCATACCTATTGCGGCGGCAACAAGCTGAACATAAGCCGAGCGTTCCGACTGTCTGATAAGCATCATTACGCCTATGCCCGTCAAAAACAGGGCAAGCGATTCAAGCTCGAAATTTACTCTGCGGATTACAAAATAGGAGATAAAGAAGAATCCCCATTCAACAGCCGCAAGAGCGCCGAACAGCACGAGCGGAGCCATTGTATTTGTGCCGTCATTCCAGAACATTGCCTGAACGCACATAAAGAAGTGAAAAAATGTAATAAGAAGCATGAGCTTCCACGATTTCATTGCAGGCTTATCGCTGACCTTTGAGAAAAACCAGCTCGACTGCAACGGCTGTTGGAACTCCTCGCCTCTTTTTACTATAAGGCTTGTACCGCCTATTGTTATTGTATCGTCAATAAGCACCTTTGCTCTGCCTCTTGTTCTTTTGCCGTTGAGCATTGTGCCGCTCTTTGAGTCGGTATCGCTTACATACCAACCGTCTTTACGGCGAAGGAGTACGCAATGATTTCTTGAAACCGTCGGGTCATCAACGGTTACATCACTGCTTTTACTTCTGCCGATTGAATTTTC
>UMBJ01010555.1_pt1 | contig 32477 bp, 25 predicted proteins | sample 1963961 | NCBI WGS metagenome assembly UMBJ01 (sample SAMEA4835941, study PRJEB28245) | human gut metagenome | biome: gut microbiome; material: fecal sample | place: Denmark | collected 2008 | reverse complement strand
TGGCGGTCGGCCAGCGCTTTATCAACGGCTTTGGCGACGATGGCGTCGATCTGTTCCTGAGTAAATTCTTGCGCCATTACAGAGGTAAGCGGAAAAAACGCGGCGATAACCGCCATGGTTAATGGAAGCTTTTTTATCATTGTCATGAGTTTCTCAATATAGGTTAATTTTATTCAGACAATAACCAGCCTATTCTGAGCTGACAGAATATGTCGCTATCATCAGAACAAGTTATTTTTTATTTTGTACGGTCACAGAGGCACTACACAATTATCGCTACTTTCCCTCCTTCGCTGATATTAAACAGGTGGTCTTTCGCCACTGACAAAAAACACAGCACGAACCAATAAACGCTATTTTTCGGCTGCAGGCAGACGGCGTAATACATGCCCCCGCAGGGGCATGTCAGCAAAATTTAACCAAAGATATAGGTATTGACGAGATTTTCGAGTAATTCCTGACGCCCGCTCTGATGCTGCGGATTCAGATTATGCTGCTCAGCGTATCGGGCAATATTATCCAGCGACATCTGCCCGGTCATAATTTTCTGCCCCAGCTCGCCCTTCCAGCCGGCATAGCGTTTTGCCAGACCCTGATCGAGCTTACCATCCTCAATCATGCGCGCGGCCAGCTTAAGGGACAGCGCCATCACGTCCATGGCACCAATATGGCCATAGAACATGTCGTATTTGTCGATGCTCTGCCGACGAACTTTGGCGTCAAAGTTCAGGCCGCCGGTGGTGAATCCCCCGGCTTTGAGGATCTCGTACATCACCAGGGTATTTTCTTCCACGCTGTTCGGGAACTGGTCCGTATCCCAGCCGAGCTGCGCATCGCCGCGGTTGGCATCAACGGAGCCAAAGATCCCCAGCGCGATGGCGCTGGCGATTTCATGGTGGAAAGAGTGCCCCGCCAGGGTGGCGTGGTTAGCTTCAATGTTCACCTTGATCTCATTTTCCAGACCAAACTGCTTCAGGAAACCATACACCGTCGCGACATCGTAATCGTACTGATGCTTTGTGGGCTCCTGCGGTTTCGGCTCGATAAGCAGCGTGCCGCCAAAGCCAATCTTATGCTTGTGCTCCACCACCATCTGCAGGAAGCGGCCAATCTGCTCACGCTCCTGGCGCAGGTCGGTATTCAGCAGCGACTCGTAACCTTCGCGGCCGCCCCACAGCACATAGTTTCCGCCGCCGAGCTGGTGGGTGGCGTTCATGGCGGTCACTACCTGCGTGGCCGCCCAGGCAAACACCTCCGGATCGGGATTGGTCGCCGCTCCGGCGCCATAGCGCGGGTGGGTAAAGCAGTTGGCGGTGCCCCACAGCAGTTTCACGCCGGTTTGCTGCTGTTTCTCCGCCAGCACCTCGGTCATGATGGCGAAATTATGCAAATATTCTTTCAGCGACGCGCCTTCTGGCGAGACGTCGACATCGTGGAAGCAGTAATACGGCACGTTGAGCTTGTAGAAAAATTCAAACGCTACGTCCGCTTTGCGTTTGGCCATTTCCAGCGCATCGCCCGCGGCCTGCCAGGGACGCTCAAACGAGCCGGCGCCAAACATATCCGCGCCATTCCAGCAGAAGTTATGCCAATAACAGGCGGCAAAACGCAGATGATCGGCCATGCGTTTTCCCAGCACGATTTCATCCGGATTATAGTGGCGAAACGCCAGCGGATTATCGGTTTTGGGTCCGGCAAAGCGAACGCGATCAACCTGGTCGAAATAGGTTTGCATGATGAACTCCGAAATTGAGAAACAGGAAAATTAACAACTGTGACACATCGTGTATTCTCATCGTCGGTTGCTCAATTACGTTATTTCACTCGGCGATTGAGAAAATGCTCAAATGTGAGCCATCTCGCAAATAAAACTATTTTAAATATCTCGCTTCGCGCGCGTATAGCGTACACTTCCTGGGGAATTCAGGTATCCATACCAAATTAAAATGCCGGTTTTGTCACAATGCCTGCCTGCCAAAAAATTAGCGGCGGATAACGGTTCAACGCAGGCGATACAGGCCTTTGCTTCGAGGATCACAGAAGTAAAAAAACATAATTACGTAATTTAAAAACGTAATAGATTCTTCCAGGTCAACTGTGTCAGAAAGTGTTTCACCTACACAAAACAAACCGGAGTCTGCTTAGAATGAGTAAAAACATAATGCACAGTCGGCATGATGAATATCATAAATTAACCCGTGGAGAACGAATTGGTTATGGCATGGGCGACTTTGCGCAAAACCTGGTTTTCGGCACAATTGGGGGTTTTCTGGCTTTGCATATGCTGACGGTAAATACCATCAGCACGGCAACGGCAGGCTTTATTTTTCTTTTTGTCCGTATCATTAATGTGTTTTGGGATCCGATGGTCGGAACCTACGTGGATAAACGAACCTCGAAAGCGGGGAAATATCGTCCGTGGCTGTTACGAGCCGGCGTTCCGCTGGTGATCCTGTCGGCATTACTGTTCGCGCCCATCCCTGGGGTGAAAGGTTCGGTGGCTTTCGCCTTTATTATTTATCTGGCGCTGGACCTGGTTTATTCCTTAGTCAATATTCCCTATGGCTCGCTGAATGCGTCACTGACCCGCGACCCGGAATCGATCGATAAGCTGACCAGTACCCGCATGATGCTGGCCAACAGCGCCAACCTGCTGGTCTATACCCTGTTCCCGATGTTTGTGCAGATGGCGGCGCCGAAAGATCGCAGCCTGAAAGACACCGGCTTTTTTGGCCTTGAGCTGAATCTCGGCAACTATACCGATCCGTCGGCGAACTACGCCTGGTTTGGCGTGTACGCCATCTATATGATCATCGGCGCGGTGGCCCTGTTTATTTGTTATAAATTCACCAAAGAACGCGTTGTCGCGACCGCCGAGCAGACCGCCAACGTCAAAACCACCGACCTTTTCCACGAACTCAGACATAACCGCCCGCTGGTTATTCTCGGCATGTTCTTTATGCTGGCCTTTACCTTCATGTTCTTCATGAACACCGTTAACGGCTTCTTCAACCAGTTCGTCGTCGGCCATTCCGAATGGATGGGCGCCGTGGGTCTCGTCGCGTCTATTCCCGGCATCGCCTTCCCGGTGTTCTGGCCGAAACTGAAAAAAATCTTTGGTAAAAAAGGCTTCTTCCATCTGTTCCTCGCCATGTTCATCGTCGGCGAACTGCTGACCTACGTCTGGTCCCGCGAAGGGATGCACGACGCCCTGTGGCTGGCCTACATCGCCACCTTTATTAAACAGTGGGGCTTAACCTCCGCCACCGGCTTTATGTGGGCGCTGGTACCGGAAGTCATCGCGTATGGCGAATTAAAATCAGGCAAACGCAATGCCGCCATTATCAATGCCATTATGGGACTCTTCTTCAAGATCGGCTTCACCATCGGCGGCGCGATCCCGCTGTGGCTGCTGGCGGTGTATGGATTTAATGAAAGCGGCGCCGTGCAGAGCGCCAGCGCCATCGACGGGATCATTATGACCGCGGTGTGGATCCCGATCGCGCTGGCCGCTATTTCGATGGTGATTATCCAGGTTTATCCGATCTCCGATAAACATGTTACCGACATTAACCGTCAGCTGGATGAGATCCGCGTGTAGTTAAAAAAATTATAAATCAGACCGATTCGTCACTTTCCATTTTAAAAGGTGTAATGAAATGTCACTTATTCAAAACCCGATATTACGCGGCTTTAATGCCGACCCCAGTATTATTCGCGTCGAGGATACGTACTATATTGCCAACTCGACGTTTGAGTGGTTCCCGGGCGTGCGTTTACATGAGTCGAAAGACCTGAAAAACTGGAACCTGCTGCCTTCGCCGCTCTCCACCACCACCCTGCTGGATATGAAGGGCAACCCCTCCTCCGGCGGCATTTGGGCGCCGGCGCTCTCCTGGGCCGATGGGCAATTCTGGTTGGTGTATACCGATGTGAAGGTCACCGAAGGCGCCTTTAAAGACATGACCAACTACCTGACCACGGCGAAGGATATTCGGGGCCCGTGGAGCGACCCGATCAAGCTGAACGGCGTCGGGTTTGACGCCTCGCTGTTCCATGACGACGATGGCCGGAAATATATCGTCCAGCAAACCTGGGATCACCGGGAGTACCATCACCCCTTCGATGGCATTACCTTAACGGAGCTGGATACCAACACGCTGAAGTTAATGCCGGAAACCGCGCGCACCATCTACCGCGGCACCGCCGTGGCGCTGGTCGAGGGGCCGCACCTCTATAAACTGAACGGCTACTACTATCTGTTTGCCGCCCAGGGCGGCACCGTGTTTACCCACCAGGAGGTGGTGGCGCGGTCGAAAACCCTCGAGGCCGACAGCTTCGAAACTGAGCCGGGCGACGTGTTCTTAACCAACGTCGACACCCCGGACAGCTACATCCAGAAACAGGGCCATGGCGCGCTGGTCTCCACCCCGGAAGGCGAATGGTATTACGCCTCGCTCTGCGCCCGGCCGTGGAATCGCCCGGGGGAATCCATCTACGATCCGCGCGGCTGGTCAACCCTCGGCCGGGAAACCGCGATCCAGAAAGTGTACTGGGACGACGAAGGCTGGCCGCGTATTGAAGGCGGTCACGGCGGGAAAACCTTCGTCGAAGGGCCGAAAGACGCCATCTTCACCGAAAGCGCCAGCGATAATAGCCAGCAGGATGACTTTACCTCGCCAGCGCTCGCCCCGAACTGGAATACTCTGCGGGTGCCGTTTACGGCCAAAATGGGCACCACCGGCGACGGCAAATTAACCTTAATCGGCCAGGGTTCGTTAGCCAATACGCATGACCTGTCGCTGATTGCCCGCCGCTGGCAGGCCTTCTATTTTGACGCCGCGGTGAAGGTGAAATTCGAGCCCTTCAGCTACCAGCAGATGGCCGGGTTAACGAATTACTATAACGACCGCCACTGGAGCTTTGTCTTCCTGACCTGGAATGAAATTAACGGCAAGGTCATCGAAGTCGGCGAAAATAACCGCGGGAAATACACGTCGTACCTGAAAGATAACGCCATCAAGGTGCCGGACGGCGTGGAATACGTCTGGTTCCGGACTAAGGTCCGTAAGCAGACCTACAGCTATGAATACAGCTTCGATGGCGTGTCGTTCACCGAGATCCCGGTCCAGCTGGATGCCGCGGTGCTGTCCGATGACTATGTGTTGCAGAGCTACGGCGGGTTCTTTACCGGGGCGTTCGTCGGCCTGGCGGCGGTAGACTACGCCGGGTACGGCACCCAGGCTGAGTTTTATCAGTTCGAGTATCAGGAGCTGGGCGATAGGTTAGCGGCCGATGGCAGTTACAGCTGGGAGGCTGGCGAGACGCGGGATAAGTAAGAGACACATATCAGTGTCAGCGTTTATAGCAACAGTACCTGTACGGTAACAGTGACGTTTAATCTGTCCAGGCAGGGTTATTAGCGCGGCATAGTCAATGACAAAAAAGGGGCATAACTTGCCCCTTTTACCTATCACGCTCTCACGTTCCACTCGTCCGAATACTGGACATTGCCATCAACATAGCGCCAGGTAATTTTGTCATACATAAGGGAAACTGATTCCATGTGGTTGATTTGCGAGTTCCCTGTCATTTTAGCGTTCGGCATTCCCGGGTTAATGCCTGTTACTTTCACTCCCTCGATCAGCATGATGAAGTAGCATTCTTCCTGCCCTGCGTGGTTGATACGATACCAGCGGATCTCCGCGCTTTTAAGCGTTTGCCCCGTCGCGACAGCTTTATAGAGATACGGGCTGGAGCTATCAAACTCCTTTTCAATCATCATCGGTGAATGAGAGCGCTTACCCGTTATCTTCCCATTGGCGCTATCTACCGGAATATTCAGGCCGTGGCTAAAACCAACAATCTCTATGCTTCCCTCACGATCCTGAACATCTACCGACCCTTTAATTTCTGCGCCGCCATCGTCTTTAAGCCACATGTATGCCGGAATGGGCATTTTACAAACTCCTTGTAGTTATGATTTTCTTCGTGATAAACCAATAGCAAACAATTGTTAAAAGCAACTGAAAGCTCACAATCGCTACTATCGTAAAATTTGAATATTTTTGCTGAGGGATTACGGACTGATAAGGTAGCAAGCGAAACAGCACCCAGAATAAGAAGGTAAAGCCGAATACTTTAGCAAATCGCCGCAACGTGGAATGGCCCAACGTTTTGAGGATATTAGTAAATCTAAATTTATGTATCACAGCACTATATATCGTGATTATAGCACTCATCGCAGGTATGCTGATAAATGTATTAATCAGTATACTAATATATGTGCTCAGAGATTGCCAAACCTCTAAATCAGGCTCCCCCAAAATGAAATGAGTAACCTTGTCAGCGCTCTGATAAGTAAAACTACCCGTAATAGAATCAACTAATCCATCATACGGAACAACTCTCGCAACAATCATCATCACCACCGCGAGCAACGCTATCTTCATAAGTAAATTAAAAACATGGCTGGTCATTGGCAATCACCTCAATAGAGCCGTATGCCTTCAGTTTCCTTATGCAGGGAACATCTATTTGCTGCGTCCTGAGAAGAGCATTACGTAACATGGCGAAATCTGAATCATGCGGAAGAGTGATGCACCCCTCTGATAAAGTGCCAGGATGAAGTCGAAAGTTGCCTCGCTTAACCCCCTCAATCCATGTGTAATCGTCGATTCCCCAGTCATCCCGCCACAGGGCAAACCATTCGCTATGCCTGAATGAAGCACCCTTAACTACACTGTTATAGATATCTCGCACCCCTGCATTGACCTGCGATCTGAGCCCCCCTTCCGGACGGTCAACAATCCAGTATTTTCCCGCTGGTACCGGCCCCTCTTTAGGTATCATTGCGCAGGCACCACGGTTACGGTAAGCACCATTCCCGGAAAACGCCAGGAAGGTACCAACGCCGGGGAATGATAATGGAGAATAATACATGTCGTTAATGACAAATTTACCATGCAGAGCCATAAACTACCCACGCCATTTAATAATTTATGGATATAGTACTGGTTGTGTAGCAAACTACGCAAATTAACCAACTTATTTTCAGAATATATAAATACCATTACCGTTTCAACTAAAAGCTATGCGTAGTTTTAGCGACAGAGGCTGGGTTTTATCATAAGAGAAATCTGTATGATGCATCATTTTGTTCAAAATATCAGGCATCATTTGCAGGTTTTTATTCACAGAACAAAACTATTACTGCCGGTATAAAGAGTTTTCCTGCTTGCAGCCAAAAGCGAAACGGATAGAATAACATACACCGCACCACAATAAACACTAACTTGCAGGATTTCTGATCCAAACCCAGAAAGGCACTGTCATTATAAAAACCACATGATATTTCAATAGGAAAACATGAAGACGCAAACGAGCATAGATTACAAATTTCTCACTGATATTCAGCATGATAACTTGGGTATATTGATGAAATAAAACTTCACCCTCACCTTATTATCTTGAACAGTTTTATCGTCGCTATGTAAAGCACCCCAGAAAGTGAAAGCACTGTCATTAGAGTGATATAAAAGAAAGTATCATACATTGTATCGGCGTTCACACTCCCGAACAAGAAGTGGCAAATATCCCTTGCGATATCATAATCGAGATAGATTTCCGGCCTTGGAAGTGCACGTCCCAGAACCAAAAACAGCAATATAAAATAAATGATCTTACTTATTTTACGGGCAAGCGTTATTAGAGCCACTGGCAACAACCTCCACCCAACCGCGAGCCATCAGGGAACGCATGCAGGGAACCTGTACTAACGATGTATTCATAAGCGCATTTCGGATCATGGCAAAATCAGAATTATGGGCGATAGTAATACAACCCTCGGAAACCGTACCCGGATGCAAACGGAAGTTACCACGTTTCACACCCTCTACCCACGTCTCATCGTCAATTCCGCGGTCGTCACGCCATAACGCAAACCAATCGCTATTCCCCCGCCGTAGTTCGCGGCAGGACGTAATGAAACGATTGGTGTTAGCCCTGCTTTTATTTATTTTCAAACACTTGGCTATAGCCCCGATCTCACTCCGGAAGCGGATATCACTCTGGTGAATCCATCAATGTTTGCTTGTGAAGGATATCGACGGCACAACATGAGGCTGTCGATGTGTTCACATAAACCGCCTGTTCATGAGTCATAAACCTGATACTGCCATGAACAAGTCCGCACAAATGCATATAAACTAATAATTTTAACATCCCTATTTCTGCGTATCCAATCACGAATAGAATACTTATATTGATTTTATTATCTATTGAATTAATACATCTCAAACCAAAAACATTCATCATAGTAATTCACCGTAAACTGATACACAATGATGTTTTACACCTTATTTAAATCAATGGTTCAAAACCATTTTACAATACAATCTGTAACAATTAGATTATAGTAACATTTATCAATTTATTTATTCTCTTATAAATTATCATCGATTATTTCTTGAAAAAGTGATGTAAATTTTCAGTCGTTTATTCAAGCATAGGATAGCTATATGGCAGACACAGAAGGGATAGCGCGGAAGATATATGACATCATTATTTCTCCTGATACAGTTACAGGACTTATCAATGGCGGATTATCTGTTCCTTTAGATTATGGTTATCTGATTTACGGTATCTTTGATACGGATACAAGATATGAACGTGAAACAGAAAGAATCCGTATGATGACCGCGATAAGACATGACATCCTTAACTATGAAAATATCGTTAATGCAGTTAAATTAATCTTTCAGTTATTTAATAAATATCTATCCGAATCAGAACAAGATAGAATATACAGAAGTGTAGTTACCTCTATCGTGGGTAGAATCTCTACGAATATTATCGCATCGAACATCGCTAAAGCCGTTATAGAAAAAACGTCATTTACTTATGTAGTATTTAAGGGGAAAGGGAATCCAATAGCCTTTTTAAGAACTATCCTCTTGTTTGGTGGAATGGCAGAGCGTTCCATTAGGACCTCTGATAAACTCAGGAATGAAGCGCCCGAGGTATACTCGTTATTAAGACCCCGCGATTATGATCTGCTTTATTTCTTATTTGCCGATGCGGTACAACCTTTTGTTGATGCCATCCATGCAGGATACACTGAGGGCAACCCTGTGTTCGACAAGATTATGAAAAGAGTGGAAGATCATTTAAATATGAATGCTAAGGCTGGGTGACATGAAAAAAATTATCACGCCACTCGTCGATATAGTTCTCTGCACCTATATTATTACTGCATGCTTTATTTGCCTGACTGAGTTCAATAACTGGCAGAATAAAATAATCGCAGTGACGATTACAATTGGCAGCGCTTATATCATCGCCATTGCGTTGAATAGACTTCTGGGAACAAAGATAGGTGTGTTAAGCGGTGTTTTTAATTTACTATCAGGCCCGCTGCTAATTATAGGCGCTATTGTTTGCATAGCCTTACTTGACCCGTGGCCGGTTAAGATTATTGGTCTGTTTTTATGGGTCATTATAATGTTTTGTTTACCTTCATTTATAAATAGAGATAAGGAATAATCATGTCAAATCCAGCATATCTTTGGCTTACCGATGCGAACGGCTCCCCTATAACTGGTAGTTCTCTCGTTACAGGGCGTATTTGCGCTATTATCCTATCCACGTAATATGGACACAGTCCTAAGCAAGGCTCTGATTTTCAAACTGTTCTAGGCTGAGCACGCGACAAGCACTTTGGAGACGCCAGCGAGTGTAATCGCATTCGATATATTTAAATACCGTCATCCGCTTTTTTCCGACTGATAAAGTGTTCACCGTGAATGCATACGACTTTCAGCAAGTGGAAGAAGTTTTCGGAACAGGCGTTATCGTAACAGCAGCCCTTTGCACTCATGCTATCGCCCAGATTATGCCGCCCCAGTAGCGCATTACACGTCTGTTGTGCTGTCATCCGTGATGACATCGACCAGCCGATAATTGCCCGTCACAACAAGTCGACGATAACGGCCAGATACATCCAGCCTTCATCCATACGTAAGTAGGTGCTGTCAACCGACTACTTCTGGTTCGGGCCGCCGCCGTAAAAATCCTGTTTCAGCAGTTTTTCCGACACCGGCAGGCCATGTTCGCGGTAACTGACCTGACTGAGCTTCTGTGACGCTTTCCCATTCAGCGCCTGACGAAGCAGGCTGGCTGCCACGGTTTTCACGTTAAATCGGTAACCTTGGGCATGCAGTTCATCGTTCAGGCGCGGTGCGCCGCAACGCTGTTTTGCCCAGTGAAAAGCCTCGTATACGGCGCTGTCGCAGCTCATACGAAACTACTGGCGTGAGTTTATCCTCGCGCTTCGCTGATTCCAGACATACCACCACACGGAGGACACGACACATGGTTTTGATGCTAACTCAGCCTGATATTTTTCAATAAAGACAGAGTTCATTTCAGGCGTTTCGCGAAATATGTCACGGCCTTTTGGAGGATAGCCTGCTCCGCCAGCTGGTGTTTGAAACAGGCGTTTTCAGCAGCCAGTTTAAGGGCTTCCTAACGGAATTGAGATGAGTGCTGCCTGCGGATTTTTATACGGTTGATGCTGGTTTTGTCATGTGAGCTACCTCTGGTTAAGAGTTTACTCACTTAGTCGCGTGTACACTATTGCTGGGTAGGCTCAGCTCTCCTGGTTGCCCATAATGATGAGCAGAATAGGAGAGCGTGATAAAGATAACCTCTAAAACCTCATTTCAGGGTATGAAGAATTTTTAGCATAGAGTTATCTATGGTCTGTTTAACTTTCTCGTAATAGATCGGTTCAGATAATGGCGAATCCCAGGCATGAATATCGTTCTTATTAAAAGGGATGCATTGCATGGCTACTGCCTTTAACTGTTTCCCTTTTTGCTCATACTCATTGATATCATTAACGGTAAACTTCAAACTCTCTTTCCTTGTTTCAGTTATTTCAGTTGGGCATATCAACTTTATATCCCCTAAGGTAAATGTACTGACTCCGGTGATGAAAAACCTCTCGGGAATTTCTTTATAGTATCGAGTATTCCAGATTAATCCATTAAACATACTATGAGAAAGAGTTTTGCTTTCAACATAATACTGATGCGTTCTCCAATCGCTAATGCCCGAGAGATTCATTGCCATATTAATGATCATATTTGGGATGGGGCGATACCACACACTGAATAAAGTAATTACAACTGGTATGCATATTAAAACAACTATGAAGCTAGTGATTTTATTGCCATTTCTGCGCTCATTAAGATGTATGGCACCAGGCAAAATGCCAATAGTAACAATAGCCACTGTTAAGGCAAGGAGCATTAGTATTTCAACCCAATCACTTGTCCCCTCACTAAAATCAAGTTGGGTGAGCAGAAATAATAAAGGTAATATCTGAACGATCCCGGGAGCCATAAGCTGCAAGGGTAAAAAAAATAACAATCCTTTTTTCCTTGGAAGTTTCTCATAGTTATCAGATTCATGCAAACGGAATCTCTGTATTCTAAATAACTTTAAAAAAGATACAGCATAACTATAAGCAAGCATCAACACCAAGCAGGTGCCACTTATTAAATAACCATTCCATCCATGAAGATAATAAATGTAGTAGCCAACAATCATACCACAGCATATAAACAAGCTATTTAGATAACAAACAATGGAAATTCGATGAGGCATGCTTGAATAATCTTTGAAATTATCTTCATGCCCTGTGTAAATGAGCATTAGAATAAAAGAGGAGATGAAAATTACTAAGCTAAATCCCGAAACCGATACTATTATAAAGACGAAAATGATACCCAAGGCTGAACTGAGGCTTACAGCATCAAAGAAAATATCTAATCTATCAATATTTGACAGATAGAACCATATAACAGCCATTGTGCATCCAGTAATAAATGTAGATGAGGTTATTACTGAAATAATGAATTTTTTATTCAACAGCTTTATGACAGATTTATTCATAATCCGAATTCCATTCCTGATAGAATTCGTATTGTAGTGAGGGACGATATTTTGAGCAACATATAACCACTGCTTAAAGCCACTTCCTACCATCTATACCGTTATCCCGGACCATAACGCGGTTGGCAGTAACAGCAGCATCACAGACAAAAACTGCGGTTGCGCCAACTAAAAGAATGGCGGATAAGGTCGGCGGGTAGCAACGTGATGTTGTGCTGCCGGATGACTTCTGCGGCCTCGTCCAGCGTCAGCCACTCCTGGCGGATTTTGTGGGGGCATGGCGTGTTCTTTTTGTGTTGCTGGTTGCATGTAGTGCTTGTTGATGATGAAAACCGGTGTGAGATGTTTTTGCCAAAACAACTAACCTGATCAGTGTAGGTAACGATCTTTTCAGACATAATCAGGTGATGATTTACGCTGGAAAAACAGGACGTAACATTCAAAATATCTGAAGACGATTTGCTTGAAGTGGCGTGGTATTTGTCGAAGAACGGTTAATCTCAACCATCCGTGGGACTGGAGGTTCAGAAATGAAAAGAGGCTTTTGCCTTGTTCTGTCCTCGTTTGGAGCGGGCAAAACCGCCAGTAAGTTTCACAATAGTCTGAAAAATAGCCGTGACCGCTTTGATTCGTGGCTTACTAATGTGCGTGTTGACAAAAGCGCGCTCTCTGGAGTGAAAGGGATGAATGAATCTGCTGATGGTGCCATGAATCTTGTTAAAACCAGCAATGGTTGGAAAGCGAACTAGGGGACTATTATGGAAAACAATACCATCAGGTGTCCATTTTGCTTAAAGGAAAGCCAGAGAGGTGTTCATGTCTGCACCGGTTGCATGGCGACTGTTTTATATGGAGCCTACCCCGGCTGGTATGCTTTCGTGGTTATATTATTAACCTTCGGCCTGTCTATACTGATCGGAATGTCTACAGGCATGGCGGGAGCTACTATCAGCCTACCAATCATTGCGGCTGTAGGGTTTGTCGCAGGTAAGGCAATTTTCTCTGATAATGTTGTTTTCAGGAGAAGGATGTAAATATCGTTTTTAATAAATACGCCACATTTTAATCAAAGATGTGGCTTTCATAAAAATCGATTTAATTTACATAATTCAATAAATCTTATAGTAAATAAATTGTAAATGAGCAACTTATCTATTCCCTACAAGTTAAAGAAAAGATATAAATGTTATTAAAAATGATTGGGTTTTTATTGTTTAAAATTGATGTTTTTTATGTATATATCTTTTTCATTTCCATATTTTAGATGAAAAGTGGAGTAAGCATATATATTTGGCTTATCTTCTCTTATCTGCATATCTATATGAACAGTAGCAGAAGCTATCTACCAACCTATAAACGCCATTGCGATAATTAAAGTGAATAAGTCACTTGATTTAGGAAGGTTGTTTAAAAAACATAAGAACAATAGGTAGAAGTAAAATACTAATTTTAGAAATATTGTGTAAAACGTCTTACTCTTTACTGGTCATCCCTCAGTCGTGGAAAAAACACACTGTTCTATATAGGTTTTATTTGTGATATAATGAACAAGTTCTTATTTAAGAAACCTATAAATATTAAGCGACGGAAATATATCATGAAAATAGTCAGCAATACCGTTTGGGATGGACTTAAACTGCCTGATTATAGGGCTCGTTTTTTTATAGAAGTTTGGAAGGAGATTTTGTACGTCAACACTCCTTCATTTTATCAATCTAAAATGATTAATACGATGTCAGGTGCCGAGGAGTTAGTCGAAGCCATTGATGATTACATACAAGATGATAAGAGTAAAAAAAGCTTATTATCAATGATAGAAGATTACAAAGGTAATTTAAAAAAAGACTCTATAGCAAAAGACACTTTTAAAAACTTGCATGCAACGCTGTTAAAAAAAATTGAGACTGTTCCTGACCCAATATCTAGTAATTATATTTTAGAATTAAAAACAATTGTTAAATTAGTATTATCCAAAGAAAGTGACTATTATCACGAACTTAAAAAGCAGCTAAAATCATCTATTTTGTCTAATGCTGATTTGAATAAAAAAGCCCGTTTAATGGACTCCATTTATCAATTAACTAAAAGCTTTATTGGCTATCTCCTGTGGAAGGGGTATTCACCAACTTATTTATATAATAGAATGGAGTATCTTACGAGAATTAAAAATTATGGCAGTAGAGACTTTCCCGCTCAATTTAATAGTTGCCTTGATAAATTAACTATTAGGATTCATGATTATACAGTTTATTTTCTTATTACCCCCTTATCTAAATATCTGATTGAATTGAATAATATCCTTGATGTTAACTTTATCAATCGAGAAGGTATTATTAATGAAAAAAACTACAATAAAATTTCACAAGGGGTTGAATCTTCGGTATTAGCCAAAATTGTTGTTAATACAACAGACTACGTTTCCGCGGCGTGGCAGGCAAATGAAAAACTGGATAAAGTCATAGATTATTTAGAAATAGAGAAGCCAGAATATAATATTAGATATTCTCCTGTATGTCTTACAGAGTTTTCAAATGGTGGATTCACACACCGTCAGACTATAAACATAGGCAGATTGAAACAATTCATTACAAGTAAAAATTACAGCATTCTTGAAAATATACCTAACGAGTCCAAGGTACTATTACGAGAGTCTATAAAACTAGACAGATATGATGTACTGACAAGATCTTTAAGGTATTTAAGAGTTGCAAAAGAATCAACTTCACTTGAGCAAAAATTGCTGGGCGTATGGATAGCTCTTGAATGTATTTTCGAGAGCACATCAGGTAATATCATTTCTGGAATAACTAACCATATCCCTACGTTCTATAGCACTCAAAGTCTAGAAATTAGAATTAGATATTCTAAAGATTTATTAGAAGCCCGATTGAAGCCTATTTCAGATAGCCTTTTAGAGATTACAGCCAATCAGAAATCTAAATTTCGAGACCTTTCTTTAAAAGAATACTTTGACATAGTGAAAATCGAAAAAAACAGGCATAAAATTTTCAATGAGTTAGTTTCCAAGGGGGATGAGTTTGCCGTTTTTCGACTAATAAAAATATTTGAATCATTCGGAACGTCAAAGAAAATAAATGATAGATTTAATGATACTAAAAAGGATGTTGAGTCTCAGCTTTATAGAATTTACAAGGTAAGAAATAAAATAACCCATAGAGCATACTACGGAAATATTAGGCCCCAATTAGTGGATCATCTTTATAGCTATTTACTAAGTGCATATAGCACACTAATTTATAGTTTAAGATATAATACAATAAATAAATTTGAACCACAAGATATGTTTAATGCATATATTATCTCGTGCGAGAGTTTAATATTCAATGTTGAAGAAGAAAAAAAACTTGAAAATATAACTATGGATGAAATAATTTTATCATAGTGAATGTTTTCTAGGTGTCGTATTCAGAAAAAATCATAAGGCCATAGTAATTATGGTCTTATATTCATCGATAGCCGGTGAATATCCAATTTTATAGGCCTATCACTATTACGTTTCTCTAAATAATGTAACGCTGAAAGAAGAAATGATTGTTTTCATCAACAAATACATTTTTAATGAGGATTCCCCACCAAATAATTAGTATTGCAGGCGCTGTCCTCATACATACCTACAATCTTATCAATATCTTGGTGGTTTCAATTTAGATACTGATTTCCTATCTTCCGGGCTTGTTGGTGTGCATTCAAAATCATTTACAGGAGGTATAGGGTTGAGATGACGATCCGGAAAACGCTGATTCTCATTAGGTGGTTGTTCGTCATTTTGACAATTGAAACTAGACATTTTCTCAAATTTAGTTCGAGAAATATGACGGCCTAATACCTCGTCAAAGACGTAGTTTTCAGCAATACGTTTATCATGTTCCTCACTGATAAAATCAACTTTAGATTTATCTTTTTTAGACAATCTTAATTTACCCCTCATAAAATCGAATAAAATGGTAGTGATACGTTTAAAAACATTATCTTGATGTGTAGTAGTCTGTTGCCTCTTAATATGTTCAGGGGCGCTTATGGATGCCCTGTTTGGGTTTTGAGAGGAGGATGTTTTCAGAATAGTATTTGTTCCAGAATCAGAAATACTTGCCGATGGTTTCTTACCAGCAATGACCTTACTGACTTTGGATTTATCACGGTAAGATTTGACACTACGCACACGATTATGAGGAACTGGTGCTACCAATACAGGCCTTTGTGTTTCATGAGTAGAAGAGCCGGAGTGCTTTTCTGGTAATACGATCTCTTCTGGTTCAGCAAGAACAGCCACAGTAAAGCTTCTGACATCAACAATGATTTCAAGATCAAGTTCACTGAATGTTTTGTAGACTTCAACCACTTCCTGCTTAGCTGCATCACGAACAGCCTGTTCTGCGGCCCTTTGCTCCTGAGCAGACTTACTACGCCATTTAGCGCTGTGGATACGTTTCATTGCAGGACGATTTATTTCAGCGGCCTTAGCAAGCCATAACGCTTTTTCTTCATTATCTAAAGCTGCTGCTGCTTTTTCTAACGCTTCCTCGTGCTAGGCCTGAAGAGAACGATGATCAATACGTTCTGATGAACCAGCAGCAGCAAGATAGCTGTTAGCTATAGATGCCCATGATTCACGCCACAACACAGACATTTTTCTGTCGTTCCAGCTTCTTTCTTTTTTACCAAAACCTTCAGGGCCTATGGATTTTAATGTCAACATAACGTGAGCATGAGGATTATCACTATCAAGATCGTGGAAAGCGATATCGGCAATCATGCCTTTATCAACGAAGTTTTTCTGGCAATACTCAAGAACAAGTTTTTTCTTGTCGTCATTATTTAACTCGGCAGGAATGGCGACATCGAAATAACGAGCTGTTTGTCCGTTGCTCTGACGCTCAACCCTTTCAACTTCATTCCACAATGCTGTAGAATCTTTTACGATATGTTCTGGAGCATTAACTGGTGCTAATATGAAATGCCCGTATAAATCGGTACGGCGGCTATAATCATAGGTATCACCCGTTCTTTCATCTGTGATTTTGCAACGAGCATGGTAAGCAGCTTTCGCAACGGAAGACCTACCTTCAGAACGTTTCACAATTTTAAAATCAAGATGAAAAATAGCCATACAATAAAAACAACCTCAATATGAATTTAAATATCAAACCAAAATATAAATCTCCAATGCGACTATGCTGGTTTTAGTTTTTCGTAAGAAAAACTTTGGTGTTGACGTTGACCTTGTTTCCGAAGGAAACGGTGTTAGCCTGCGGCAGCAACCGTCGGTAGACCCCACACACTGCGTAGTAGTGTATAGGTGGGCATTGCTTTATTTTTATATCTCCTAAAGGAGCTAAAAATAACGACAATGTATTAAGTTTTTCTATAGCTAAATAATAACGCTAGTTTTAATGTCTGTGAAATTAACTGAGCAGAAATCGGATGAACGGCTGAGGTAGGATGGTAAGACTTAATATTTTGGTTTTAGGTAACGCCCGTAAGGGCATAAGTAGTATTTTCCCTCCCGCCGGAAGGCGGGAAAGCGGAATGTAGATAAAACAGTGAAAATAACAGATGCTTTTGCGTGTTGCACAATTCACAGGTTAAGACCAGAAATCAGAGTCAAAAAACAAGAGATGAAATTGTTTTCATTGATTTGATAAAATAAGTAACGCGGAGAGTATCAGGTATTTTAAGTTATGGTTGCTCGCATATGTGTTGCATAATTTTATTTTGAACTTACTGATTTATCAATTTTAAAACCAAAACACCATTTTTTTGGGATAAATCCCATCATTAACAGGCAAGCCAGTTTAACTACTGATTGTCAGGAACAATCATCTCGTGCTGCGTAGTTTAATTCAAAGTAAAATGTTCGATTTACTCATGTGGTTTGACCTTTTCCTTTTTTAATTGTATTTGATGTTTTTAAAAACTAAAAGGATAAGTAATTATGAGTACGGATGATAAAAACAGAAAGCCAAGAACAGAAAAAACAATTAAGCAAAAAATAGCATCAGCGCAGATGCGTTTGAATCGTCTCAAAACCAAAGAGAAATCTTTGTCCAAGAGTGCTGAGACACGCCTGAAGATAATCCTTGGGGCAGAAGTAGCTAAAGCTTTTGGCTGTAAAGTAGAAGACGTCGATAAGGAGTTTGTGTTGGGTATATTAATACATTTTCAAAATGTTGGTGCTGAGGATAAGGCAAGGCTGAAATTACGCGGTAAAAGGTTTCTTGAGGATATGGTTGGTAGACAGGAATAACGATTAAAAAATCTAACATCATGATAATGAAGGTTTTTTCCGTGTTCGGCGAAAGTTGGGTATTTAGAACTACAGAGGTGATTGTTCAAATAGTGTTCGTTTTTGAGATCGTGCTCAAGAAAATCTATGTGCTTTATAGTGTAGTTTAGCTTAAGTGAATTTTCGTTAAGGTATTGTGGAGGAAGGTTTTTTGAAATTTGACTTTTCCATGAAACCATAATCTTTTTCATTGAGGTGAGGTGGATGTTATGGATGAAGTCAATGTTGCTCAATATTTGAGAATGTCTACAGACCATCAGCAGTATTCAATATTCAATCAATCTCAATTCATAAGTAAATTTGCGTCAGAACATAAGATGAATATCATTCATACATATGATGACTCTGGAAAAAGTGGGGTTACGGCAAACCGAAGACAGGCATTTCAACAGTTAATAGATGATGTGGTTGAAGGGAAAATTAATATTAAAGCAGTTTTAGTTTATGACATAAGCCGTTTTGGGCGATTTCAGAGTATAGATCAATTTGGATATTATACCCATCAACTTCAAATGCATGGTGTTGGCATCATATATTGTGCAAACCCTATCATCGAAGGTAATAGTGATTATGCTGATTTTCAATTATTCATAGATCGAAAAAAAGCTTCTTCTTTAAGTCGGGATTTATCACAAAAAGTCTTTCTTGGACAAGCTAATCTGGCTGGTCGTGGATATCACCAAGGCGGGCCTGCTGGATATGGTTTACGAAGAATGTTGATAGATGAAAACCATAAACATAAAGGGATACTTAAATATAGAGAGTGGAAAAGCATCCAGACTGATCGAATAATTTTAGTATTAGGGCCGGAAGATGAAGTCATAACGGTTAGATGGATGTACAATCAATTCGTGAATAACTCTAAGCCAGAGAGGGTTATTGCCTCTGAGTTGAATAGAAGAGGGATTACTGCAGAGCATGGCACTAAATGGACCAAAGGAAAGATCCACGAGATTTTAACTAACGAAAAGTATATTGGTCATAATGTCTATAACCGAACATCTTCTCGTTTAAAGCAGCGTCTTATCCACAACCCACAGCATGAATGGATAAGATGTGAAAATGCTTTTGAAGCTATTATTTCTCCTGAGTTATTTTTACAAGCTCAGACTATTATTAGTAATAGAAGTATTCATCTTAGTAATGATGATTTACTTGGTAAACTCTCCGAGCTTTTTAAAACAAAAGGGAAACTATCCGGCATAATTATAGATGAAGATGATGATACACCATCCTCATCTGTTTATAGGAAACGTTTTGGTGGTCTATTACAGGCATATAAATTAATTGACTATAAACCAAAGCACGATTATGACTATTTGCGAATTAATTCCTTGCTAAGAGAAAAGTACCATAGTTTAGTTGAAAAACTCATTTTTGATATTACAGAACAAGGCTGTTATGTTGATTATGATGAGGAGTCTAAATTATTTACTATTAATGATGAAGTTAAAATGTCTGTAGTTATCTCCCGTTGTTTCATGAATAACACGAGAAAGCGCTGGAGAATCCGGTTTGAGCGAAAGTTTAGCTATGATATTTGTATCGTTGTTAGACTTGATAGTCAAAACGTGAACACCAAAGATTACTATATATTCCCTTCAATAGAGTTATTAGATAATCAGTTTGTTTTTGAAGAGTTAAATCCTTACCAGTTAGAGTTTTATCGATATGATGACTTGATACCTTTTTTGCAAATCCTTAAACGTGATGTTTTTTAAAAGGAATCCACTGATGAATGAATATGAAGAAATAAAGCTTATAGATATCTCAGAGATCAGAATCGTTAATCCACGTTCAAGAAGCAAATCTATTCACGATGAACTTGTTGAAAGTATAAAAAACATAGGGCTAAAAAAACCTATTACGGTTAGGTTATCTGACTCAACCTGTAAGACGTATGTGTACGATTTAATTTGTGGGCAAGGACGGATTGAGGCTTATGAAATATTAGGTGAAAAACAAATCCCAGCAATAATAAAGTCAGTTGATCATGAAGATGGTCATATCATGAGTCTGGCAGAAAATATTGCTCGAAGAAAACCACGTTCGACGGAGCTTCTCAACAGCATTATAGAATTAAAGAATAAAGGTTTTTCTGAGTTAGGGATTGCTAATAAAATTGGCCGTTCTAAAAATTGGGTAGCTTCTATTGTATCACTAAAAGAAAATGGCGAAGATAAATTACTTTCTGCTGTTGAGTCTGGCAGAATCCCGATATATATAGCGGTAGAAATATCAAGAGCTAAAGGAGTTGATATACAACACCTGCTTTTAGAAGGATTTAATTCTGGTGACCTTAACTCAAAGCAGATAGGTGCAATTAAAAGGATCTTATCTCAGAGAGAGACATCCGGTAAAGGAAGTGATAATAATTCTTTTGTTCAGGGGGTAAAAAAGAAGCGGATTACTTCTGATGAGTTAAAGGAACTTTATCAAGAAAATGTCAAAAGGCATAAAATTATTCATACAAGATCTGAGTTTACAATATCTAGCCTAATGGTTGTTAAAGAGATAATGGTTAATTTATTGAGGAATAGAGAGTTTTCAGACCTTCTATCTGTTGAGAGCCTGAATTCTGTTCCTGCATTTATTCTGGATAATGTTGACCCAGAACGAGGTCTTGAAAATGAATAAACCCAACTTCGGTAATAAGTGTTTTATTATTAATGTTTCTGATCTGCTATATGGGAAAGAGTTGCCTATTAATGTGAAATCAAGCGTAAAATATCATCAGATAGTTTCCACGGTGAAAACAGTTGGTATCATAGAACCCATAGTTATTTATATTAATAATTTGTCAGAAAAGATAATACTTGATGGCCACTTAAGAGTTGAAGCATCAAAGGATATAGGGCTATCCACTGTACCTTGTTTGATTTCTGAGGATGAAGAATCTTACAGCTATAACAAGTATGTCAATCGATTACCAGTTATTCAGGAATATCGTATGATATTACAGGCTGTAGATGCTGGTGTTTCAGAAGAAAAAATTAGTCAATCTCTGAATATATCAGTAGATACACTCAGGGCAAAGTTTAGATTACTTGATGGGATTAGCCCGGAAACTACCGCTTTATTAGCAAATCAACATGTTCCTCAAGCAATATTCGCTATTTTACGTAAAATGAAACCAGAAAGACAGCTGGAGGCGGTATCCACGATGATGAGTATAAATAATTTCAGTCGTAAATTTGCTCTATCATTATTACACTACACTCCCGATGATATGCTAATAAATCCGAAAGATTCGAAACTAAAGCAGCAAGACATTGCAAAGAATTTTGCCAGAATGGAACGAGAAATGGCTGCTATGGAAATTGAGACTAAACAACTCGAAAATATATATGGAACAAATAATTTAAAGTTGGCAGTGATTATTGGACACATAAAAAGACTACTTTCTAATTATTCTGTATTAAATTGGTTGGTAGATAATAATCCGGATTATTTAGCTCAACTAAAGAAAATTGCTGCTATTGAGTCATTGCCAATGTACGAAGATGAAGAGTTGCGTTGAGTATTATACGGCCCACTATGAACAATGCATTTTATGTTGTAGTGTGTTGTTCATAGTTGTGCTATACATTGTATATTATTCTTAAATCTGAAAGTTTTAGAGGAATAAATTTGACAATTGATATTTAATATTATATTTAATAAGTGTTCCTTGTGAATATTCACTTCAACGAAGTGTCTGATTGCCCCACAGATGGGGAGATGTTTGCAGCCCAATGGGCTGATTTATTTGCCCCAAGTGTGGGGATATGTATTCTCTCCAATGGAGAGTTCCCTTCAAGGGAAAAGGAAAGGGCCTTACGGCCCTTTTCCATTTTATATACTGCTTAACACATCATTTATGTTTGTAGAGCGCATATATCTCGCAGGATTACTCATCTGATCTTTGAGTGAGATAAAATGAGCATTACCACAAGTAATTTTCGCTTCTTCTTCATTACCAAGACCAATGTGTTTACTTTTTGTTTCTACAACAAAGTAAATATGTTCTTCACCATTGTCTTCAATAACTAAGGCCCAGTCAGGATTGTAAGTTCCCAGTGGAGTCGGAATTTTAAACCAACCGGGAAGCTTCACATAAAGCTTAACTTCATCCTGTTCTTCGAGTTCCTGAGCGAAACGGCTTTCGACTTCAGAATCTTTAGGAACGTATTCGTAAACTGACTTAGACGAGGTTTCAAAAAGATTACGGGCATATCCTGTTAGCTCTTTATCCATAAAGAGACTTTGCGCATACACCTCTCCTTTTAGTGGATAATATTTAATACCATCAACAATTGACAGGCGTTTGCAGTAGTTGATTCGGCCTATAGCTTCACTGATAAACTGCTGTGGATTTTTAGCAAAATCAGCGAGTCTTCCACTCTCTTTCAGGATGGTGCTTAAACTGCGTCTTGTCAGTCCGGTTTTTTCCTGTAGAACACCAAGAATATCTGGCAATGGCTGCTCTGCAACATCAATTACAGCGCTTGTTGTCCCATTAGACTGAGCTTTGACATCAAGTCCAGATTGACTTTGTTTGATTGTTGCTTTGCTGAAACTGACCATTGCTTTTGCTACAGGCTGCATTTCAGAAAGTGATTTCGTACAGGATTTAATCAATTCGTCTTCGTCAAATGCCAGTCGGTACAGCGTTTTTTGACAAATGCGCTGCCATAACGCTTCGAATTCCGGGCTGTTTAAGACTTCTTTCCGGTATTTGATTGTTTTACGCTCATCAGCATTGTTTATATTGAGTCGCCCTGCTGATTTACGCAGGATAGTTTCAATTTGTTCCTGTAGTGAGGCATACTTCTCACTAACAACAAAAGTGTCTTCGAATAACACGTTTTTCAGGGCTTTTGTGATTTTCCCCGATTTTTCCAGATAACCTTCGGTCTGTAGTTCAGCCCAAATCTCATGTGAACCGGCGATACCCACAGCTTGTGAGGAATCAGAGAAGATCAGATGGGCAAACGCATCTTTTTCGATGATACCAAAACGGATGCCTGTTTCGTTCTCAATTTCGCTCTGTAGTCGTTCGGCATAGGCTTCATAATTTTCACTGGCAACGACGGTCAGAATGTTAATGCTGTCATCACGAACACGTTCACCCTCTTGGTTAACGCACAGGCGAAGACCACGGCCTAATGTTTGACGACGTTCTCGCTCACTTCCCATCTCACGAAGGCTACAGATCTGGAACACATTGGGATTATCCCAGCCTTCTTTCAATGCAGAGTGTGAAAAAATAAACCTTACCGGATTGGAGAAACTTAAAAGCTTCTCTTTATTTTTCATGATGAGATTATAACCACGTTCCGCATTTTCGCGGCCTGCATTATTACTTTCACTTGTCTCAGCCCATCCGCCTTTTTTATCAATAGAGAAATAACCATCATGAACATCTTTAGCATGTTCTGGATGAGAAGGGAGCAAATCTTTATATGCTGGGCTTTTGATCGCTTTGAGATATTCTTCCTCAAATATACGAGCATATTCACCCGGTTCACGAAGCCCTTCTTCGTTATTTTGGCGATAGAAATCAACCTTATCAATGAAAAATAGGGTAAGAACCTTGATTTGCTGAGGATTAAGGCGAAGCTCTTTATCCAGATGTTCACGGATTGTACGTCTAATCATATGCCGCTGGATAAGCATTGGGTCAATATCACCTACGATATCACCTTCTTTCATATAGTAGGTATTAGAAGGCGTATCCAGTGTCAGATAGCCTTCTTTGCCCGTGCGGATCTCACTTATCCTGTATCCCTGATAAATATCACGCCCCGTTTCGTCATCAAGTGTCATACCGTCATGCACGGTAATTTCAGAACGATTTACGCCCCCTTTTTTATCGGCTATATCAACAATAACAGTCGCGCTAATGCTATTCTTCTTATTGTTAATACTGACCAGTTTTACATAGGGGCTATTACTTGCATTTTGGACTTCAAGCCCGGCAACCTCGATCTGTTTGACCAGTTTTTGGTTGTAAGCATCAATGGCATCAAGGCGGTACACCATATGATGTTTATGAATATGTGTTGCTGAATAGCGTAAGGTGAACATAGGGTGCATAGCATCAAGTGCGGTTTTACCCGCACCGTTCAAGCCACCATCAACACTTTGCGGTTCATCGACAATGATAATTGGACGTGTAGCACGGATTAAATCAATGGGCTTATCCAGATCGTCCACAGTTGTTTTTTCACTGGACTGATAGAGCTTGTTAACATCTTTTTTGTTAATCGCACCCACAGTCATTACCATGATCTGCATAACAGAACTGGTTGCAAAATTTCGAACATCCGCAGGTTTTGCCGAATCATACAGATAGTATTCGTATGGAACTCCCGCATACAGGCTTTTGAAATGTTCTTCAGTGATTTGTAGTGTTTTATAAACGCCTTCCTTGATAGCAACTGAAGGAACCACAATAATAAATTTACTCATGCCATAGCGTTTATTCAGCTCCAGCATGGTGCGAAGATAAACATACGTTTTACCTGTCCCTGTTTCCATTTCGACAGTAAAATCATGGCTGTCGAGCACAGGTGAAGGTGGAAGCTGGTTTTTTAACTGAACATTGTTCAGATTTTTAAGCAGTACATCATCTTCGGGTATTTGTGGGTTAACAGGCATTGAACCTGTTGCGCCTTCAAATGAGAGTGCACCCTGAGCTGGGGCCAGAACAGTCATTTCGCTTTCCCATTTCTCTTGCCCTTCAAACAAATCACAGACCGAAGTTATGGCGTTTTGCTGATAGGTAAGGTCAGATTCAAAATGTAGTTTCATCTCATTCCCTTACAGGCTGTGCAGGTTAGTCAGGCCATGTTGTTCCAGAATGGCGCAAAGATTTGTTTTAGCAATGTTATTTTCAAATGCGTCATCAAGAAAATAGCAGACAGTATCTTTGCCAGCCTTCAAACTCTTATGCCAGTCGATGATCCCCTTGGTCAGTACCTCAACACAAGAGGCTGGGATTTGACTGGTAAAGCAGGTAAACAATTTGCCACCGTCAACACAAGAAACGGTTAATCCATCAAACTGACGGGTTTCAATGTTTACACTCAGGTCAATGCCACGTTTGAGCATCAACTCTGTGAGCAAATCTTCTTCACTACGGCCTTCAAGGATTGGGCTTACATAGGCATTAATCTGTTCTGAAAGGGTTTCTGCTGTGGCTTCCCACGGACGAATGTTAGATGTATCGAGTTTAAACACACGAAAACCGACATCACCATTCCAGTCGGGGTTTCCATCTTTTACTTTCTTACCTTATTCGATAAGACGATATTTTGTTAATTCTGAGATAGTCATAAACTCAGATTTATTGCTTGGCTCGGGTAATTGGATGAGCATGTAATGAATGTTACTATTATTTTTTGAATTGCTTTTCAACACTGCATGGCCAGTTGTTCCTGAACCAGCGAAAAAGTCTAAAACTATATCGTTAGAACTTCTACAAATCCAGTTGATGATTCGTTCTAACAAGTCAGTATTTTTTTCGGTGTCGAAAATAGTTTCATTTCCGCTTAAAGAAATATCCATCCAGTTATCGCTTAGTATTTTTCCATCACTTGGTGGAACATAATACTGAACAACATCCTCATCGTTCTTACGAACGAAATTTAATTTTTTATTTGTTGATGTAAGATTATCAAAAAACCAATCATCAAGACTCATCTGTTGAGACTTTTCTTCTAAGAAAAAGCGATAGTTTTCTATGGCTTCAGTTGTTCTGTTTTTTTCCCATCGCCATTGGCCTTTTTCGGGAGTTATACCAAATAATTCATAACGCATTGTTGGCCTATCTGTTCCTCGCCAAAAGGTGTCCCATTTCCCCGGTTTTTGTTCAAGGTGAGATTGGCTTAGTTTGGGAAGCCGAGATAAGCTGTTTTTTGAATATAAAAGTATATATTCATGTCCCTGAGATAATGCACTCACATCTTCAAACTGGGCTTGGACATTTTTAATACCTCTGCGTACGGCAATTGTATTTCTATAACATTCTTCTCCAAAAATATCATCCATTATTATTTTTAAGTTTGATACTTCATGCGAATCAATTGAAACAAAAATAAACCCATCAGAGTGCAATAGGTTTTTCGCTAGCTTGAGTCTTGGATACATCATGTTCAGCCATGACGTATGAAATCTTCCACTAGTTTCAGTATTAGTACTGATTTTATTACCGTTAATTACTTGACCGGTAAAATTTAAATATTTACTTAAATTATCTCTATAATCATCAGAATAAATAAAATCTTGCCCAGTGTTGTAAGGAGGATCAATATATATAAGCTTAACTTTTCCAGCGTAGCTTTTTTGAAGAAGCTTTAACACCTCAAGGTTATCGCCTTCGATCATAATATTTTGGGTGTTATCCCAATCAACACTTTCATCTTTACATGGGCGTAAGGTGCCACGCGAAGGGGTGAGAGCAAGCTGACGTGCCTGACGCTTACCATGCCAGTTCAGTCCATAACGTTCTTCTTTCTCGTCTACATTTGCGCCCAAAAGCTGCTTTAAAACATCAAAATCAATGCTTCCTTCATTAAATACTTCGGGAAACAGAGACTTAAGTTTTCTAATATTATCTTCAGTGATATTCATTGATTGTAGTTCTGTCATATCAGAAGTTAGTTTATTCATAAAAAGTATCCGTCCTGAAGTTACGGGAAATCGGTGCCTGAAATTGGTAAACATTCTACGGTATGAAGTCATAGCCATCAACCAATGATGGCTATTCAAATATATTCAAAACAAAGGGTTATATGCTGCGATGTGATGGGTTATCAAGCGGTTAGCCTTGGATTTCAAACTCAAAACGATCACCTGTGGGCAAACTCAAATGGCCTGACTGCTCTTTCTCGATTGGCGTCAAGATAGTCACCCCACCACTGTAGCATTAGCCTCCGCTCATCGAGATGTTCAGCAAGATGGATGTAAGCAGCGCGAACGTTATTACGCTCCTGATGGCTCATCTGACGTTCAACTGCATCTTTTGACCATAAGCCGGATTCGATCAAGGCACTACAGGCCATCGCCCTAAACCCGTGTCCGCAAACTTCCGTTTTAGTGTCGTAACCCATTGAGCGCAGGGCCTTGTTAACAGTGTTCTCACTCATCGGCCTATCCGGCTGGTGATCACCAATGAAGACCAACTCGTAATCCCCACTGATTTGTTTTATCTCTTCTAATATTTTCAGTGCCTGACGGCTTAGAGGTACAAGATGAGGGCTACGCATTTTAGAACCACGATGTGAGTGCTTTACGCCCTTCAGAGGTTCTCGTTCTGCAGGTATCGTCCAAAGCGCATTTTTAAAATCGATTTCTTCCCATCTTGCAAAACGCAATTCACTTGATCGTATGAATACCAACAGTGTTAGTTTCACTGCTAATTTAGTCAACTTTCGACCTTTAAAGCATTCGATACGATCAAGCAATTCGGGAAGGCGTTCGAAATCAAGCGCTGGGCGGTGCACTCGTTTAGCTACAGCTATTGCGCCAGCCATATCTTGAGCTGGATTATAATCAAGTAGACCATTTTGTACGGCAAAACGTAGGATTGCGGTCGTTCGCTGTTGAAGACGCGAAGCTACTTCATATCGCCCACTCGCCTCTACTACCTTAATTGGAGCGAGTAGATCCCGAGTCTTCAGTTCCGAAATCTTACGTTTACCTAACGCAGAGAAAAGATTATCCACTAAGCTTTTAAGCACCCGCTCACTATGGGACTCAGACCATTTTTTGCTACAGGATGCATGCCAATCTCTTGCTACAGCCTCAAAGGTTAGTGCTCCGCTTTCTTCAATCTTGTCCTCTTTTTTCTTTTGAGAGGGATCGACACCATCAGATACCAGTTTCTTTGCGGCATCGCGCCTCTTACGAGCCTCTGCCAATGAAACCATTGGATAAACCCCTAACGCCAGCATCTTCTGTTTGCCACTAAAACGATATTGAAGACGCCAGTATTTTGAGCCATTGGGGTTAACCAACAGGTGCATCCCCTGACCATCGGTAAGTTTGAAAGGTTTGTCTGCAGGCTTAACTGTTCTGACTTTGATATCAGTAAGAGCCATAGATCCCCCTCCCCTTGTTGGTATCAATTTCAATCGAACCGAAGCTACCAACAGTTATACCATCATTTGTTGGTAGATGTTGATATACGACAGTAGACTTTAATAGACCTGAAACAAGAGGCAGGATATCTAACTTATTGATTTTGTATACGTAAATAGACTTTAGCAGACGAAAAAAAAGACTTGATTGGTGCCGAAGGCCGGACTCGAACCGGCACGTATTTCTACGGTTGATTTTGAATCAACTGCGTCTACCGATTTCGCCACTTCGGCACTGAAGGGGATGCGGAAACGTTCTGGATTATACCTGTCGGCGGCGGTCATGCAAGCGACAGCGTGTCGTCATCGCGCTAAGTGTTGAAAAAAACAGCGCTATCCTGCGCGGCGTCACCTTTTACGACCGTTCCACAGCACGACTGCCACCTGCAACCCTCCTCTCACTCCCCCGAGAACCCAGCTTCACCTGCCAGCCATCCCCCCTTTTCCCCTTGATCCCCCCAAACCCCACTCAAATTTATCTCAAATTTTTCTCACATCACTCTCACCCGCATACCTCAACACAACCCAACGCTCCCCCACCTATCCCCAATATCCAATCGCCAACTATTCCCCCAACCCTCACCCACCACCACTCCCATATATTCCAGAAAGTTTTAGCCAATGCCTTTTTGTTATTCACCCACTCCGCAGTCAAATATTAATTTCATCAATATTTTTATAACTTTACATTAATGAAAAGTTTTCTTTTTGCCGTTTATTCCAGGATTTTCCTCAGGCGTGAAGGGTTCCGGTAAACACTATTTTTACTAGTCGCTGTACGAGTCTTGATGGACATATTCACTCGATGAATTAACTCAGGAGAATACTTGTGACGACGTTAAAACCTTTGCTGGCCCGCAACCGCAGCTGGGCGCTGCAGAAGTGTCAGCATGACCCGGACTATTTCGAAAAATGGGTCGACGGGCAGCGGCCCCACTCGCTGTGGATCGGCTGCTCCGACAGCCGCGTGCCCGCCGAGGTGCTCACCGGCAGCCAGCCCGGCGAGCTCTTTGTCCACCGCAATATCGCCAACATGCTCGACCCCGCCGACGACAACGTCATGAGCGTCCTGCAGTATGCCCTCCACTACCTTGAGGTGGAGCGGGTGGTGCTTTGCGGCCACTACGGCTGCGGCGGTGTGCAGGCGGCGCTCTCCCTGCCCACCCTGCCGCTGGCGCAGGAGTCCTCGGCGCTGGCTCGCCGCATCGGCCAGCTGCGCCACACCCTGCATCACGAAATGGCGCAGATCGCCGATGACTGTTGTGTTGCGGCCTCCCCCGGCGCCGGCGCCAGCACCGACGCGGAGCCCTCTCGCCATGCGCTGGACGCCCTGGTGGAAGCCAACGTTCGCGCCCAGTTCGCCCGTCTGCTGGAGAGTGAGCCGGTGCAGACGGTGCTCGCCAGCGGGCGGCCGCTCAGCCTGCACGGCTGCGTCTACGATCTGGCTTCCGGCCATTTAACCACCCTCGTCGAACACCTCTCACCGCAGGAGCACGCCCCATGAACACGCTTCGTCAGGACTCTCTCGCCGGCATCGTCGTCTTCCTTGTCGCCCTGCCGCTGTGCCTCGGCATCGCCCAGGCCAGCGGCTTACCGCCCTTCGTCGGCCTGCTGACCGGCATCATCGGCGGCCTGGTCGTCACCGCCCTCAGCCCCTCCCGCTTCGCCGTCAGCGGCCCCGCCGCCGGACTGGTCACCATCGTCGTCGCCGCCATTGAATCCCTGGGTTCCTTCTCCGTCTTCCTGATGGCGCTGGTGCTGGCCGGCGTGCTGCAGCTGCTGTTCGGCATTCTGCGGGCCGGGCGCTTTATCTCGCTGGTTCCCGCCAGCGTCATCAAAGGTATGCTGGCGGCGATCGGCATCCTGCTGATTATGCAGCAGATCCCCGTCGCGCTCGGCACGGCGGAAGAGACCGGGCTTGCCGAAGTGGTTCAGGGCAATGCCGCTTTCTCCGTCACTGCGATTGCCGTCGCCGCGGGCGGCCTGCTGGTGCTATGGCTGTGGGGTTCGCCGCTTATCCGCCGAGTGAAGAGCCTGCGCTGGATCCCCGGGCCGCTGATCGCCGTCCTGTTCGGCTGCGTGACCACTCTGCTGCTGACCCATTTTGCGCCGCAGCAGCTGGCCGCTCTGCCGCGTATTACCCTGCCGGCGTTCGGCAGCCTCGGCGATCTGCTGGGCGAGCTGGAGTCTCCCGCATGGAGCGCGTGGCGCAATCCGTCGGTGTGGGTGGTGGCGGTGACCCTGGCGCTGGTCGCCAGCCTCGAAACCCTGCTCAGCCAGGAGGCGCTGAAAAAGCTGCGCCCGCAAAATCCGCCGCCTTCGCCGAACCGCGAAATGGTCGCCCAGGGCGTCGGCAATCTGCTCTCCGGCGTGCTGGGGGCGATGCCGATCACCGCGGTGATCGTCCGCAGCTCGGTGAACGTCAGCAATGGCGCGCAGAGCAAACTGTCGATCTTTATCCACGGCGTCCTGCTGCTGATCTGCGGCCTGTGGTTCAGCGGCCTGCTGACCCTGATCCCGCTCGCCAGCCTCGCCGCCGTGCTGCTGTATACCGGCTATAAGCTGGCGACGCCGCGGCTGTTCATCGAGCAGTTCCGCCAGGGGGCGGCGCAGTACGTTCCGTTCCTCGCCACCATCGGCGGGATTATTGCCTTCGGCATGCTGGCGGGGATTGGGATTGGTCTTGCCACCCAGATGGCTTTCAGCCTCTGGCGCAGCCATCGCCACTCGCTGCAGCTGGCGCGCTACGATGACCACTACGTGCTGCGCATCCAGCAGAATCTGACCTTTATGCACAATCCGCATCTGCTGGCCCTGCTGGCGAAGATTCCGGAAAAGAGCGTGGTGATCGTCGAGCACGACAGCGTCGGCTACCTCGACCCGGATGTGCAGGCGGTGCTGGATGATTTTGCCGAGAACGCCCCTCAGCGCGGCATCCGCCTTAACCAGTGGCCGCTGGCCAGCCGCTGACCTTAACGGGCGGCTGGTCCGCCCGCTGCGCGACCCCTCCGATTGCCAAGCGCCGGGGAATACCATGCTCTACACTTTCTGGGTTATCACGCCAACCCCAAGGAAATGAACATGAGCATCATTAAAAGCTACGCCGCCAAAGAAGCGGGCGCCGATCTGTCGCTGTGGGAATACGATGCCGGCGAGCTGCAGCCGGAAGATGTCGAAGTTGAAGTGGAATACTGCGGGATCTGCCATTCGGACCTGTCGATGATCGACAACGAATGGGGGATGTCGAGCTACCCGCTGGTGGCCGGTCACGAGGTGATTGGCCGGGTGGCGGCGCTGGGCAGCGCGGCGCAGGAGAAAGGGCTGAAGATTGGCCAGAAGGTCGGCATCGGCTGGACGGCGCGCAGCTGCGGCCATTGCGACGCCTGCATCAGCGGCAATCAGATCAACTGCCTGGAAGGCTCGGTGCCGACCATTCTTAACCGCGGCGGCTTCGCCAATAAGTTGCGCGCTGACTGGCAGTGGGTGATCCCCCTGCCGGAGAGCATCGATCTGGCGTCCGCCGGCCCGATGCTGTGCGGCGGCATCACCGTCTTTAAACCGCTGCTGACCCACCACGTCACCGCCACCAGCCGCGTCGGGGTGATCGGCATCGGCGGCCTCGGCCATATCGCCATTAAGCTGCTGCGGGCGATGGGCGCGGAAGTGACCGCCTTCAGCTCCAACCCGGCCAAAGAGCAGGAAGTGCTGGCGATGGGCGCCGATCGCGTGGTCAACAGCCGCGATCCTGAAGCCTTAAAAGCGCTGGCCGGTCAGTTCGACCTGATCATCAACACCGTGGCGGTGGACCTCGACTGGCAGCCGTACTTCGAAGCCCTGGCTTACGGCGGCAACTTCCATACCGTCGGCGCGGTGATGAAGCCGTTCCCGGTGCCGGCCTTTACCCTGATCGGCGGCGACCGCAGCATCTCCGGCTCGGCGACCGGTAACCCGTCCGAATTGCGCACGCTGATGAAGTTTGCCGGGCGCAGCAAAGTGGCTCCGACCACCGAGCTGTTCCCGATGTCGCAAATTAACGAAGCGCTGAAGCACGTTCGCGAAGGCAAAGCCCGCTACCGCGCGGTGCTGAAAGC
>UMBJ01023428.1_pt1 | contig 47817 bp, 40 predicted proteins | sample 1963961 | NCBI WGS metagenome assembly UMBJ01 (sample SAMEA4835941, study PRJEB28245) | human gut metagenome | biome: gut microbiome; material: fecal sample | place: Denmark | collected 2008 | reverse complement strand
ATTACTTATGCCCATAGGGTGCTGAGTAGTTACTAAAAATTTTAATGCAGACAACAGCCGTTTCGGTGTTGTTCTGAGTGAAGTGATGAAGAACCATCATGTTTCTGGTTCTGATCTGATGTTTTATGCTGAGATGCATAAGGAAAATGTTTTCGCAATCTAAAAGGGTAAGGGCGATTATCGGCTCAGTGTTTATGTGAGGATTGTTTCTGCTCTTCGGTACTTTATCGAAGACTCGGCAGAATATGCCCGAGTGAAGCAACGCCTTATCGAAGCTGCCTTCGATGATAGTTACTTTTATAACAGATAATTCTTTTGAATTGGTTTTTTAAATTAAAAAGTGGAATCCGGCGGTTATCGGATTCCACTGATATCGTATTTTCACCCTGTGTGGGTGGAATTACCCAATACGCCTTGAAACTTCAATTTAACGCAAGAACTTTCCGGTAAGGCTTGCCTTGCAGGCAGCTACTTCTTCCGGAGTTCCGGCAACAACGAGATTGCCGCCTTTATCGCCGCCTTCAGGACCGAGGTCGATGATATAGTCGGCACACTTGATGACATCCAGATTGTGCTCAATCACTACCAGCGAATGACCCCTTTCTATCAGGGCATTGAAGGCATGGAGCAGGCGCTTGATGTCGTGGAAGTGAAGACCCGTGGTAGGCTCGTCGAAGATGAAGAGCGTAGGCTCCTGTTCCTCCTTACCTATGAAGAAGGCGAGCTTTACACGCTGATTCTCACCACCCGAAAGCGAACTTGAATTCTGACCGAGTTTGATATAGCCCAGACCTACATCCTGAAGCGGCTTCAGGCGGTTTACGATGATGCGGCAGTTGTCGAAGTCGCCCTCGTTGCGCTGCAGCTTTTCATCGCTGAAGAACTCAATGGCCTCATTTACCGTCATGTTCAGCACATCATTGACGTCTTTTCCGCCATAGCGAACCTCCAGGATATCGTGCTTGAAACGCTTGCCCTTACAAGCCTCGCAGGTCAGCGTGAGGTCTGCCATAAACTGCATCTCGATGGTAACATATCCCGCACCCTTACATTCCTCGCATCTTCCGCCTTCAGTATTGAAAGAGAAGTACTGGGGCGTGAATCCCATCTGCTTAGCCAGTGGCTGGTTGGCAAAGAGGGCACGTATCGCATCGTATGCCTTCAGATAAGTGGCAGGGTTGCTGCGGGTACTCTTTCCGATAGGGTTCTGGTCAACAAACTCTACATGATGGATGCTCTTCCAGTCGCCTTCCATCGATGCATATTCGCCTGGTGCATCTGCTACGAGGTCCAGACGGCGACGCATGGCAGGATAGAGGATTCCCTTGATGAGCGAACTCTTGCCTGAGCCTGATACACCGGTTACGCAGGTGAATACGTTGAGCGGTATCTTAACGTCGATGCCGCGCAGATTGTTCATCCGGGCTCCCTTGATTTCGATATACTGGTTCCAGGCACGGTGGCTCGTTGGCACCTTTATCTCCTCGTTGTGGGTCAGGTACTTGATGGTATAACTCTCCGGATATTCAGCTAGCAGCTTTTCCTGTTCACCCTTGTCGGTGGTTGAATATTCTGATGACGGACCGGCGTAGACCACTCTTCCGCCCAGTCTGCCGGCATCGGGACCGATATCGATGAGATAGTCGGCTGCCCGCATAATCTCTTCGTCGTGTTCTACCACAACCACCGTATTGCCCAGTTGCTGCAGTTCTTTCAGCACCTTAATCAGTCGGGCAGTATCGCGGCTATGGAGTCCGATACTAGGTTCGTCGAGGATATATACGCTACCCACGAGCGATGAGCCCAGGTTGGTGGTCAGGTTGATGCGCTGACTCTCACCGCCGGAGAGGGTGTTGGAGAGTCGGTTGAGCGTAAGATAACCCAGACCAACATCCAGGAGGAACTGCAGGCGGTGGGTGATTTCGGTGAGCAGACGCTTGCTGATTTCCTTCTCATGCTCAGAGAGTTCCAGTTTCTTGAACCATTCGCTCAGGTTCACAATCGACATCTCAACCAGTTCGGTGATGCTCTTTCCGCCAATCTTCACATAGTTGGCTTCCTTCTTGAGTCGGGTACCATGGCAGTCAGGACAAATCGTCTTTCCACGGAATCGGCTCAACATCACGCGGTATTGTATCTTGTATTGGTTCTCCTTTACCATTCTGAAGAACTCATCGATGCTCACCCTTTCCTGCTGTTTGCGTTTCTTCTCGCCAGGCAGACCGTGCCACAGCCAGTCCTTCTGCTGCTGAGTCAGTTCGAAGTAAGGCTTGAAGATAGGGAAGTCGTATTCTGCAGCTCTGCGGATGAATTCCTTGAGCCACATACCCATCTTTTCGCCTCGCCAGCAAACCACACATCCGTCATATACGCTCATCGAAGTGTTCGGGATGACGAGTTTCTCATCGATGCCTATTATGCTGCCGAAACCTTCGCAGGTAGGGCAGGCTCCGAGAGGGGAGTTGAAGGCAAACATGTTGTCGGTAGGCTCTTCAAACTGCATGCCGTCAGCTTCGAACCGGGTAGAGAAGTCGTAGCAGATGTTGCTTGGCAGGAAGACGAGGCGGCAGGCTCCATCTCCCTCATAGAAGGCAGTTTCGGCAGAATCCATCAGTCGGCTGATGTCATCCTTCTCATCGCTTACCGAAGCACGATCGATGACCAGGAAGATTTCTTCATCCTTCTGTTGCATTCTCTTTCTCAGTTTGTCGCCGCTTACTTCCAGCAGTTCCTTATCCGCCTGCTCCATGAAGTCTTCGATGCGCACGAATTCACCTTTTATATATATACGCGCGTAACCTTCCTGGTTGTACATCTCCAGCTGTTTGCCCAGACTGCGCCCTTCGATGACGTGGATAGGGGCGAGGATGACAAACCTGGTACCCTGGGAATACTGTCGGGTACAGGCGAGTACATCTTCGGTAGTATGGCGTTTCACCTCCTGTCCGCTGATAGGCGAATAGGTTTTTCCGATGCGTGCGTAGAGCAGTCGCAGGTATTCGTAGATTTCGGTGTTGGTGCCCACGGTAGATCGTGGGTTGCGCGAAATCACTTTCTGTTCGATGGCGATGGCAGGTGGCAATCCTTTGATGAAATCACATTCCGGTTTGCTCATACGTCCCAGAAACTGGCGTGCGTACGAAGAGAGCGACTCCACATAGCGGCGCTGGCCCTCAGCATATAAGGTATCAAAAGCCAACGATGATTTTCCCGATCCCGAGACACCCGTAATGGCAACAAACTTGCCCTGAGGTATCTTCACATCGATATTCTTGAGGTTGTTGGCTCTTGCCCCTTTTATTTCTATATATTTATCTTTTGGCATATTCTTTCTTCTTTTAAGATTAGGGGACCAGCGATGGAATCGCTGGGGACGGGGGCGCAAGGGGGAAAGGCTCTTTTTACCCTTTTACCTTTTTACCCTTTATTCATGGTGGTAAGGTTCACCTTTTATAATAGTACATGCGCGATAGAGCGCCTCGGTAAAGATAAGGCGCACCATCTGATGCGAGAAGGTCATCTTGGAGAGGGAAATCTTCTCGTTGGCGCGGTCGTAGACAGACGGTGAGAAACCGTAAGGACCGCCGATGACAAAGACGAGCCTTCTTGCCGTGGCCTGCTTGCGCTCTATCCATTTGGCAAACTCGATGCTTCGGAATTCCTGTCCATGTTCATCCATCAGCACCACCGTATCCGAAGGCTGGAGGAGTTTCAGAATCAGTTCTCCTTCCCGTTCCTTCTGCTGCTGTTCGCTGAGACTCTTGGTGTTCTTGAGCTCAGGAATGGTTGTTATATTGAAAGGCATATAATGGGTGATGCGCTCGGCATAATCCTTGATGCCCGCAATGAAATGCTTGTTTACGGTCTTTCCGACCAGAATGAGTTCTGTCTTCATTTCGTTGGCGTTTTCTTCCTATACACTTTACACTTGAATTGACTTTCACTTCGTCCGTCGAACGTTGTTTCTTCGTTCTTCACTTTTCCTCGTTCTTCACTTCTTCTCGTCCCTGTAATATCCTGTTCCTATTCTTTTCGGATTCTTCGGGAACCAGCCTTTCTCGCAGCGTTGTCTCTGTTCGAAGAGTTCACCGATGCTCCAAAGGCATGAAGCACCTACTACGCCCAGTATGGCAGAGAAGAGCACGTTGGCAACCAGAAAGGCAGCTCCTATGCAGATGATGCCTGCAACGAGGAAAACCCACCAATAGCGGATGCCCGTATAATATTCCGTCTTCATGACGATAGGGTGAAAGATACCTATTATTAAAAAAGTGGATACGGCGATGATGACGCCCGTGTAATATACTTCCATATTCTATTGTTTTATATTTTGTTCATTCAACTTTGCTATCTTACCAATACAATATTGCTAAATATGAGCCTTATTCTATTTTCTATTCCATTTCAATGTGCAAAAATACAAAAAAAACTTCATTCTTGCTTGGTTTATCAAAATTTTTATATAACTTTGTACGCAAATAGAGAAATTATGCATTGTTTTCGTGCACATCCTTCTCGATAAGAATTAATTAATAACATAATATAATCAAACTATGGCTAATAACGCAGAATTGATCAAGCAGTGTGAAGAAAGAGCACAGCAGTGGCTTACACCTGCTTTTGACGAAGAAACCCGTAAGGAAGTAAAGGCAATGCTCGACGCAGAGGACAAGTCTGCTCTCGTTGATGCATTCTATCAGAACTTGGAGTTCGGTACTGGTGGTTTGCGCGGTATCATGGGCGCAGGTACCAACCGCATGAACAAGTATATCGTTGGTATGGCTACACAGGGCTTTGCTAACTACATCCTCAAGGCTTTCCCAGGTGAGGAGAACCTTTCTGTAGTGGTAGGTCACGACTGCCGTAACAATTCCCGTCTCTTCGCTGAGACCGTAGCTGCCATCTTCTCTGCCAATGGCATCAAGGCTTATCTCTTCGAGAGCCTCCGTCCTACACCAGAGATTTCTTTCGCTATCCGTGAGCTCGGTGCAAAGGCCGGTGTCAACGTAACAGCTTCTCACAACCCTAAGGAGTACAACGGTTACAAGGCTTACTGGAGCGACGGTGCTCAGGTTCTGGCTCCACACGATACAGGTATCATCGAGGAGGTAAACAAGGTTACTATCGACCAGGTGAAGTTTGAGGCTAACTGGGATAAGATCAAGATTATCGGTGGTGAGATGGATTACGACTACATGACAGCCGTTCATTCTGCTATGATTGACCAGAATGTCATCAACCGTCAGAAAGACCTCAACATCGTTTATTCAGCTATGCATGGTACAGGTCGTGTCATCGTTCCTCTCTGTCTGCGTTCTTGGGGCTTCCAGAACATCAATGTAGTTCCTGAGCAGATGGTTGTAGATGGCAACTTCCCAACAGTCGTTTCTCCAAACCCAGAGAATGCAGAGGCTATGACTCTCGGTATGAAGCTCGGTACCAAGTTGAACGCTGACCTCGTGGTTGCTACTGACCCAGATGCTGACCGCCTGGCCATCGTTTGCCGCGACGACAAGGGCGAGTGGATGATCATCAATGGTAACCAGACAGCCATGATGTTCTGCTACTACATCATTGAGAACAAGAAGAAGTTGGGCAAGTTGAAGCCAACAGACTTCCTCGTAAAGACCATCGTAACAACAGAAGTTATCGCTGAGATTGCCAAGAAGAACAACGTAGAGTTGCGCGATTGCTACACCGGTTTCAAGTGGATTGCACGCGAGATTGCTATCTCTGAGGGCAAGCAGCAGTACATCGGTGGTGGTGAGGAGAGCTTCGGTTTCTTGCCATACGATAAGGTACGCGATAAGGATGCTCCTGCATCTATCTGTCTGATTTGCGAGATTGCAGCATGGGCTAAGGATCAGGGCAAGACTCTCTACGACCTCCTGATGCAGATTTATGCAGAGTATGGCTTCAGCAAGGAGTTCACAGTAAATGTAGTTCGCCCAGGTAAGACCGGTGCTGACGAGATTAAGCAGATGATGACAGACTTTCGTGCCAACCCTCCACAGGAGTTGGGTGGCAGCAAGGTGGTAACCTGGAAGGACTATCAGTCTTTGGAGGTTAAGCATGCTGACGGCAGCGTAGAGAAGCTCGATATGCCTGCTACAAGCAATGTACTCCAGTGGTTCTGCGATGACAACACCAAGGTAAGTGTCCGTCCATCAGGTACAGAGCCTAAGATCAAGTTCTATATTGAGGTTAAGGATCCTTCATTCAAGTGCGCTGGTTGCTACAACCGCTGCACAGCTGCTGCAATGGATAAGATCGAGGCTATCAAGAAGAGCCTGAAGTTGGATTAATTTCATAGGAAATCATATCATGGCGCTCCGGTAATTATTGCCGGAGCGCTTTTCGTTTCAGTAGCCGTTTATTCTTCTCGAAATAGGGTAGCAAGTTACCCTCATTATCATGTTTTTATAGAAAAAAAGCAAAAAGACTTGCATATTTTCTGATTTTTATTTATCTTTGCACCCATATTACAAAATTATAACATAGAATTATACTCTTATGGGAGGCATTTTCGGAACTATTTCCAAGAAAAGCTGTGTCGCTGATCTCTTTTACGGCACAGATTACAACTCACATCTCGGCACACGCCGGGGCGGTTTGGCAACCTACAGTAGTGAGAAGGGCTTCGTGCGCTCTATCCACAATCTGGAAAGTTCATACTTCAGAACGAAGTTTGAATCTACACTCAACAAGTTTGAAGGAGCTATATCGGGCATCGGCGTGATTAGCGATACAGATGCCCAGCCACTCATCATGAACTCTCATCTTGGCCGCTTTGCCATTTGCACTGTAGCTAAGATAGTAAACAAGGATGAACTTACTCAGCTTCTGCTCGAAAAGAACATGCACTTTGCTGAAATGTCTTCGGGTAGTACCAATCCTACTGAGTTGGTGGCTCTGCTCATTATTCAGGGTAAAACCTTCAGAGAAGGTATCGAAAACGTTTTCCATCACATCAAAGGTTCCTGCACCATGATGATCCTTACCGAGGATGGCATCATCTGTGCGCGCGACAGTTGGGGACGTACTCCAATCATCATCGGCAAGAAGGAAGGAGCCTATGCGGCTTCCAGCGAAACCACCTCGTTCCCTAATCTCGATTATGAAACAGCATATGAGGTAGGACCAGGCGAAATCGTGAAGATTAAAGCTGATGGCATGGAGCAGATTCGTCCTGCCAACAAGAAGATGCAGGTTTGCTCTTTCCTCTGGGTTTACTACGGATTCCCTACATCTACCTACGAGGGCAAGAATGTAGAGGAGGCGCGTTTTACCAACGGCTTTAATCTCGCCAAGACCGATGATGTGGAGGTAGACTGCTGCAGCGGTATTCCTGATTCAGGTACGGGTATGGCGATGGGTTATGCTGCCGGCAAGGGTGTGCCTTACCAGCGCTGTATTGCCAAGTATACGCCTACATGGCCTCGCAGTTTTACTCCAAGCAACCAGAGCATGCGTTCGCTGGTAGCCAAGATGAAGCTGATTCCTAACAAGGCGATGCTGAAGGGCAAGCGTGTGTTATTCTGTGATGACAGTATCGTTCGTGGTACCCAGCTTCGCGACAATGTGAAGGTGCTTTTCGACCAGGCTGGCTTGAAGGAGTGCCACATGCGCATAGCGTGTCCTCCATTGGTATATGGTTGTCCGTTCATCAACTTCACTTCTTCAAAGAGTGATATGGAGCTGATTACCCGCCGTATTATTGAGAAGTTTGAGGGCGATGCCAACAAGAATCTTGAGAAATACGCTACCACTGGTTCTCCTGAGTATCAGAAGATGGTAGATGAGATTGCCAGCCAGTTGGGCTTGACTTCCCTGAAGTTCAACACCATCGAGCAGCTGGTAGAGGCTATCGGTCTTCCAAAGTGTCAGGTATGTACCCATTGTTTCGATGGCAGCAGCGCATATACTCTGAATGAGTTTGCTGATGAAGACTAAAATAAGAATATAAGTTCTTGATAGATAAGAAGATAGGTCTAGTGATCCCGCTTAGCGCGGTGTTGCTAGACCTATTTTTATTGTTATTTTCGGAAATTTTGAACATATTGTGATAAGATGTGAATAGTCTTTTATCACCGAAAAGCTGTACCTTTGCATCCAGATAATAAATGAAACGTAAATCAATAGAAATCATTAAGAAGATATGAAGAAAATAATCATCTTATGTTTCGCGCTCGGAGCTTTCCATACTCTTGGCGCACAGGAGACGCTTACGCTCAGCCAGTGCCTGCAGATGGCAGTGGATAACAACCTGTCGCTCCAGAGCAGCCGAAACGAAATAGCTAAGGGAAAGTACGCTATCAGCGAAAATCAGGCTAAACTCTATCCGCAAATCAATGCGGTGGCACAGCTCAACGACAACTTTACGCCGCCTGTTTCGGTTACCGACGGCTCGGCTTACGGCAAGCCTTATAATGTAACCAAGACGTTGCAGTATAATGCTTCGGCGGGTGTACAATTGCAGATGCCGCTGTATAACCAGATGATTCTTACCGCCATCGATATCACCAAGATTGCCGATAAACTCAACCAACTCTCTTATGAGAAGGCGCGTGAAGACCTCATCGTGCAGACTGCCAAGATGTATTACATGGCGCAGAACACATCTGAGCAGATTCGTCTGACGGATGACAATATCAAGCGACTGGTAGAACTCAGAAACATCACCCAGGCTTTCTATGATAACCAGATGAGTCTGGAGGTAGATCTGAAGCGAGTGAATCTCAATATCGAGAACCTCACCGTGCAGCGCGATAACGCCATCGCCATGCTCGAACAGCAGTATACCATGCTCAAGTATGTGATAGATTATCCTGCCGAGAAGGAGATGAAGGTGACAGCCGTAGATCCGGGAAAGATAGAGATGGTGAAGGCTGACGGACTGGATACGGGACTCTACGAACTCCAGTTGCTGGAACAGAAGAAATTGCTCACCCAGAAGCAGACCAAACTTGCCAAGGACGGCTATCTGCCATCGCTCTCGCTGACCGGAAACCTGATGTATTCTGCCTTTACCGATAGGATAGATCACTGGATTCATTCGGGCGAGTCAAACCACTGGTATGGTTCCAATGGTCTGGGCATTCAACTGAGAGTGCCTGTATTCGATGGTTTTGAAAAGCGTTCTAAAATCAGAAAGGCGAAGATAGAGGAGGAGAATGCACGCATCGGTTACGAGGACGCCCTGAAGGGACTGCAGGCAAACTATATGAATGCGGTGAGCGAGGTGAACAACAGTCAGCGCAACTACAAGAAGCAGTTTGATAATTATACCATGGCGCAGGATGTTTACAACGTAACAGCCGACCAGTATAAGGAGGGTGTGGCTTCGATGACAGCGGTGCTGCAGGACGAGATGCGTATGAGCGAGGCAATGAACAATTATCTCACAGCCTACTATCGCTATAAAGTTGCCAATCTCTCGCTGCTCAAGTTGACTGGACAGCTCAACCAGATTTCGGTTGCTAAATAACGGAGAAGAATAAATCATTAAGAAATAAAATATAAACAGGAAAACGGGATGTAAAAAACTTTACTTCATATTCCCTGATTCCAAATTACAATAAAACTATGGAACAGAACGAAAATAAAAATGTAGAAACAGCAGAGGCTACACAGGTATCTCACGAAGAAACCAGGAAGAAACTGAAGAAGCAGCGCGTAAGACAGATTATCGCCAGCCTGATAGGTGTTGCTATCCTGGCTTTCGGACTCTGGAAAATCGTATGCCTCTTCCTCGATTATAACTCTAACGAAACGAGCAATGATGCTCAGATAGAACAATATATCTCACCGGTTAATCTCCGTGCATCCGGCTATATCGCCAAGGTATACTTCAGAGAACATCAGGAAGTACACAAGGGAGATACCCTCCTTGTGCTCGACGACCGGGAGTATCGTATCCGTCTGATGGAGGCTGAAGCAGCCCTCAAGGATGCCAAGGCAGGAGCCAATGTCATCAACGCTACAGAGCAGACCACCGAGACATCCGCTTCTATCTATCAGGCATCTATCGATGAAATAAATGTACGACTTGCCAAACTTGCCAAGGACTGCGAACGCTATCGCAACCTGGTAGAAAAGAAGGCGGCTACTCCTATCCAGCTCGAACAGCTGGAGGTGGAATATGCAGCCACCAAGAAGAAACTCGAAGGGGTAAAGAAGCAGCAGGCTGCTGCCTATAAGGGAGTAAACGAGGTAACTACCCGCAAGCAGAATGTGGCTGCCTCCATCGAGCGTGCCGAGGCTGCCGTAGAGATGGCAAAGCTGAATCTCTCTTACTGTGTGGTTGTGGCCCCTTGTGATGGTAAACTGGGTCGCCGCTCTATCGAGGAGGGACAGATGGTGAATGCAGGAACCACCATTACCTACATCATTCCAACAAACAACAAATGGGTGATTGCCAACTATAAGGAAACCCAGATAGAGAATCTCTATGTAGGACAGAAGGTGCGTATGACCGTAGATGCCATCAGTAACAAGGAGTTTGAGGGTACGGTGACCGCCATTTCTGGTGCTACCGGTTCGAAATATTCGCTGGTACCTACAGACAATTCGGCTGGCAACTTTGTCAAGATTCAGCAGCGTGTGCCTGTAAGAATCGATTTCAACAACCTCAGCAAAGAGGATAATGAGCATCTTGCTGCCGGCATGATGGTGGTTGTCAAGGCTGAGAGAAAGTAAAAAACAGCTAGATGGAAATGAAGTAATATATGGAAGAAGAATATAAGAATTATCCGTTTTATGATTGGGTGCCCAAACCGCTCGGCATCATCTTCATGATCATCCTCTTCGTGCCGATGATTACGATGAGTGGCGTCTATTCTGCCAACAGCGGCGAGATGATGAGCGGACTCGGCATCCAGTCGGAATACATCGCCTTTGCTGGCTTCTGCACCTCGATAGGAATGGCGGCTTTCTCGCCGTTCTTCTATGATCTGGTGTGCATACGTAGAGAGAAGATGATGTGCATCGTGGGCTTCTCCATTCTCTTTATCCTCAGTTTCGTGTGTGCCCAGACCGACTCGCTGTTTATACTCGGACTGTGCAGTCTGCTGATGGGTTTTGTCCGCCAGACGCTGCTGATGGCGCATCTCTTCGTGCTCATCAGATATGGTTTCGGAATAGAAGCTACGAGGAATATCACGCCGGGATGCGAGCCTACTACCGAGGAAGCATGGGATGCGGTAGATTCGGAGAAGATGGTGTCGCAGCCGGTTATCTATCTCTTCTTCATGATTATCGGACAGTTGGGAACCTGGCTAACGGCATGGCTTGCCTATGCCTATGAGTGGCAGTATGTTTATCATTTCATGATGGCATTCATGCTGGCAGGCATCATCATCGTGTTCTTCACCATGCCTTATCATAAGTATCCGATGCCTAAGTTCCCGATAACGATGTCGAAGTTTGGCAATGTTACGGTGTTCAGTATCATGCTCTGTTCGTTTGCTTATGTCATGGTTTTCGGCAAGACGCTCGACTGGTTTGATGATCCTACTATCCGTTTCTCTTCGGTGGTCTGTCTTATCTTTACCGCTCTGTTCATCTATCTGGAGAAGACGCGGCGTTCACCTTATTTCATCATGGAGGTGTTCCAGCTCAGGGTCATCAACTACGGTATCCTGCTCTTTTTCCTGCTGATGGTCTGCAATTCGAGTGCCATGTTTGTCAACGTGTTCACCAATGTGAGTATGAAGATAGATAACTGGCAAAACGCCACCTTGGGCAACTGGGTGATGGTGGGCTATACCGTGGGACTGATATTCGCCGTCATTGCCCGAGCCAAGAATGTTCACCTGAAGTGGATGTACTGTCTGGGTTTTCTCTTTATCGGAGCCTATGCGCTGTACATGTATTTCGAGGTACAGAACGACGGTATGTATGAGCGTATGAAATGGCCTATCATTATCCGTTCTACAGGAATGATGCTGCTCTATTCGCTCATCTCCACGATAGCCAACCAGCGCATGCCTTACCGCTTCATGTCAACCTGGGTTTGCATCATGCTTACCGTTCGTATGGTCATTGCCCCTTGCATCGGCTCTGCGCTCTATACCAATGTGCTTCAGCACAGACAGCAGTATTATGTAACCCGCTTTGCCCAGGATTACGACCGCACGAACATCGAGACGGCGAAGACTTACGACCAGACGGTGAGAGGCATGCAATATCAGGGCAAGAGTGTAACCGAGGCACAGAACATGGCTGCCATGAGTACGAAGGGAAAGGTACAGGTACAGGCCACGCTGGTGAGCATCAAGGAGATGGCAGGCTGGACCTTCTACGGCTGTCTGCTGTGTGCCGGACTGATGCTCGTTCTCCCTTGGCGCAAGCGCAATATCGGGGAACTGACGCGTGAGTATCTGCTGAAGAATGTAGATGTGAAATCCCTGGGAAGAAGGTAGTGGAGTGCTAAAATATCATAAAAGATACAGGCTGCTCATCTGATGAATGGATATTTTTGTTATCTTCGCAGTTAAATCTGAAGATAACAGATCCATATTCATCATGAAAATAACAGATAATATCATCATATATGAGGCTCATGAGTTTCCTCAGCTGTTGATGCAGCCTTTCTACTCCGACTATGTCGGAATCGTAATCTGTCATCAGGGGATGTTCCGTTTCTGCGTAGACGGAACATCCTTTGTTGCATCTGTGGGTGAGACCGTTTTCCTCTCCAAAGGAGTGATGTTTCATGTGCAGGAAACGGGCAAGAACCTCAAATATACCCTTCTTTTTTACCGTGCTGAACAGATTCGTCACATGTTGGGTAATACCGTGGTTACCATGCGTCTTTCTGCTACGATTTATCCCAAATCCTGCCATGTCAGGACGACGGGCTATGAGGATATGCTTACTTCTTATGCCCTGATGCTGAGGAAACTGGAGCAGGAAAAAGAGAAGAGTGGTGAACTGGATGCCTATTGTGTGCATGAGCAGAAACTGTTGCTGATGGCTGTTACGTACCGTTTGTGCAGCATCTTCTCGGCATCGTTCAAGGCTGCCGGCAAGGAGATGGAACGGAAGATTGCCATCTTTGAGTCGCTGGTGCTGCTGATAGAGAAGAACTATATGCGTGAGCGCAGTGTGGCTTTCTATGCAGACGAACTCTGTCTTACACCGAAATATCTGTCGGTACTGGTCAAGTCGGTTTGCGGTCAGACGGTCCAGCAGTTGCTTTTCAAGGCGATGATCCGTCGCAGTATCTACCTGATGAAGAACACCACGAAGACGATACAGCAGATAGCCAATGAACTCAGTTTTCCCAATGCTTCAGCCTTCGGAACCTTCTTCAAGAAACATACCGGTCTGTCGCCTAAGCATTACCGTAATTGGGAAGAGGGAATGAACCGAGATTTCATCCTATATCTATAAAATAAAAGAGGGACAGAGGATTTGTTCTGTCCCCTGTCCCGAAACTGTGATATAACTAAAACAACTGAGCGAAAGCTTCGGCTGTCTTTCCTGTATAGGTCTTCATCTCTGTAACCGGCTTGTAACTGAAATCCTTGAAGGCAAGGAGCTGTGTGGCAACAAACTGGTGGTCGTCAGAGATGCAAGCCTGTAACTTCATATTACCCATGCTGATGGCTGAAACAGGGAATTTGCTGATCGCTGTTTCTACATCCTTAGTGGCTGCACTGAGGATGTTCTCAAGCTTTCTTCCATCCTCTACAGAATATTCTTTCTCTTTTATCTTAATCACACTGTTGGTAGGTTGATAGATGAGCTTGACAGTCAAACCCATGAAACCTTTCTTTACCTGTACATCCTGGAGTGCCAAAACATCAGCACCCATCTCTAAATGATTAATCTTTGCCATAATTTTATACTGTTATTTGCTTATTCTTAATTCTTGAAAAATAATATATATTGAACTGTTTTTTGTTTTGAATAGGGGTGTAACCAGTCTTATCGCAAATCTTAGGAAAGATGCGATAAACCTATATGAAATTTTAAAAAGAGAAAAGAATAAGCACTAACAGAGCAGACGTCGCAGGCAAATGACATAATACTTGCAGGCGACATCAAAGTGGATTGGGGCAGTTTCCTGTCGGAAAGGCTCCATGCCACCTTCTATAGCTGATAAAAGGGATGATAAATAACGGATTCTATTTGTAAGCAATCTACTGGCAGTCTGACTGTTGTGCATGTTGCCACTTGGCAATAAGCGCTGCGGACGGCTGCTACAGATGCGGTAAGCAAGCTGTGAGGCGTTTTCAAGCTGTGCCTCAGGCTGGCTCTTGTCATACTCAACCTTCGCCAAACCATCTTTCTTATGGCTTGCATCTTCGGTATAAGAATCCTCGGGAGTAAAAGAAATAGGGGCAGCAGATACCTCTCCATAGCCTGAGAAGACCATGGACACCAGAAAAAGGATGTATAGTATCAACTGCCTCATATTAAATATATTATGGTGTCAGGATGAACTCCCGACACCAGGGATGATTAATAGCTTCTTGCGATGATGACACGGGCTACAGCTGGCTTGCCGCTTACCATATCTACACCTGGAGTCTGCTCGTAAGCGAAAGGCACGCAGCGGATGGTAGCCTGAGTCTCTTCCTTAATCTTAGCCTCGGTCTCGGCTGTACCGTCCCAATGGCAGAGGAAGAAACCACCGTCCTTCACACGCTTCTTGAACTCCTCGTAGTTGTCGCACTCATAAACGTGAGCATCACGGTAAGCACGAGCCTTCTCGAAGATATTCTTCTGGATGTCTTCCAGCATATTCTTTACGCGCTCAACGATACCGTCGAAGCTTACGTTCTCCTTCTCCAAGGTATCACGGCGCATAATCTCGATGGTGTTGTTCTCCAAGTCACGGCCACCCATAGCCAGACGAACAGGAACACCCTTCAACTCATAGTCAGCGAACTTGAAGCCAGGACGCTTGGCAGGGTTGTCATCATACTTCACGGTGATGCCCAACTCGCGGAGCTGGTCGATGACAGGCTGCAACTTAGCAGTAATCTGAGCCAACTGCTCGTCGCCCTTGTTGATAGGAACGATAACCACCTGGATAGGAGCCAGCTTTGGAGGCAATACGAGACCGTTATCATCGCTGTGAACCATGATGAGGGCACCCATCAGTCGGGTAGAAACACCCCATGAAGTAGCCCATACGTACTCAGGCTTGTTCTCCTTGTTCAAGTAGGTAACATCGAAACTCTTGGCGAAGTTCTGACCCAGGAAGTGAGAAGTACCACTCTGGAGAGCCTTGCCATCCTGCATCATTGCCTCGATGGTATAAGTGTTGAGAGCACCTGCGAAACGCTCAGTCTCACTCTTCACACCCTGCAATACAGGAACACCCATGTAGTTTTCAGCAAACTCAGCGTAAACCTTGAGCATCTCCTGAGCCTTTGCCTCAGCCTCTTCCTTAGTGGCATGAGCGGTATGACCCTCCTGCCAGAGGAACTCAGAAGTACGGAGGAACGGACGGGTACGCATCTCCCAACGCATTACGTTACACCACTGGTTGCAGAGGATAGGGAGATCACGCCATGAATGGATCCAGTTCTTATAGGTGTTCCAGATGATGGTCTCAGAAGTAGGACGGATGATGAGCTCCTCATCGAGCTTTGCGTTAGGATCAACCTCAACCTCTTTGCCATTCTCTGTAGAACGGAGGCGGTAGTGGGTAACTACGGCACACTCCTTGGCAAAACCTGCCACGTGCTCAGCCTCACGAGAGAAGAAACTCTTCGGGATGAGGAGAGGGAAGTATGCGTTCTGTACACCTGTCTGCTTAAACATCTTGTCGAGCTGTTGCTGCATCTTCTCCCAGATAGCGTAACCGTATGGTTTGATAATCATACAACCACGAACTGGTGACAACTCAGCGAGATCAGCCTTTACTACCAAATCATTGTACCACTGACTGTAGTTGTCAGCGCGCTTGGTTAAATTCTTGAGTTCTTTAGCCATATTGCTTTATTCTATTTATTTTGTTTTTTATTTCTTCTGTTATATATATATTAAGGTATAAGCTTGAGCCTTCATCATCTGCTGACGGCAGTTCATCTGTCTGCAGGTGTCTGAAATCCGACTTTTAGGGATTTTCCACCCCAAAATAGGTGATTTCCTAGCTCTATTTCGACAAATACCCTTAAATTTGCATGCAAAAATACAAAAAAATATTAGAAAACTCTCCATTATGGAGAAAAAAGAGTTATCTTTGCAATTAAATAACATAAATATAGGAGATTTTAAAATGAAAAAGACTAATTTTGCAGTTGCAGGCCTCTCTTTGTGCTTGCTTTTTTCAAGTTGTGGAACCAATCAGAAGACAGGTACAGCTGTAGGTGCCGGTTCTGGTGCAGCTCTGGGTGCTCTCGTAGGTGGATTGCTCAACAATAGCCATCGTGGTACCGGTGCTCTCGTAGGTGCAGCTATCGGTGCAGCTGTTGGTGGCGGTGCTGGTAACCTCATAGGAAAACACATGGATAAGGTAAAGGCTGAGGCTGAACAGGTGAAGAATGCACAGGTTGAGACTGTAACAGATGCCAATGGCTTGTCTGCCGTTAAGGTAACATTTGCTTCTGGTATCCTCTTCCCAACTAATGGTTCTACTCTCAGCAGTAGCGCAAAGACTGATTTGGCTCAGTTTGCCGGTGTATTGAAGAACAATACCGACTGCGAGGTTTCTATCCAGGGTTATACCGATGCTACAGGTAATGATGGTATCAACTTGCCATTGAGCCAGAAGCGTGCTGAGGCAGTTTACAACTATCTCGCTTCTTGCGGTGTTACAAGCCGTCAGGTAAAGAATGTTCAGGGTTTGGGTTCTGCTAACCCTGTTGTTAATACTACTGCTGCTTGTGCCCAAAACCGTCGTGTAGAGGTTTACATGTATGCTAGCCAGGCTATGGTTAACGCAGCCAACAACGGTACATTGAAGTAATAACTTTCATGCTCCCGGAAGGGAAAAACTAAATAGATGATTTTGAAGAAAATCAAGAATATAGTAAAATGGGTGGTGGTGCTGTTTTTCAGTACCACCATTCTTGCTGTAGTGGCATATAGGTTCATTCCTGTGTATGTCACTCCTCTGATGTTTATCCGATGCTTCCAGCAAGTAGCTGATGGAGAGAGTATTACCCTGCATCATCATTGGATTTCGATGGATAAGATCTCGCCTCATATGCCAGTGGCGGTAATGGCGAGCGAAGATGCGAGATTCCTGAAGCATCACGGTTTCGACTTCAATGCCATCGAGAGTGCGGCGAAGAATAATGCACGTGGCGGAAAGGTGCATGGAGCCAGTACCATCAGTCAGCAGACTGCTAAGAATGTCTTCCTGTGGCCTGGCCGTTCATGGACCCGCAAGGGATTTGAAGTCTACTTTACCTTCCTCATCGAAATGATGTGGAGCAAGCAGCGCATCATGGAGGTTTATCTCAACAGCATTGAGATGGGACCGGGTATCTATGGTGTGGATGCGGTTGCAGAATATCATTTCGACAAGAAAGCGAAAGATCTGTTTCGTGGCGAGTGTGCGCTGATAGCAGCTACACTTCCTAATCCGCGCAAATTCAGTTCGCTGCATCCTAGCGCTTATATGAAGAAGCGCCAGCGACAGATAGAACATCAGATGAGATTTATCCCTACCTTCCCTCGTGAGGGCGAAGATTTCGACCCGGGCACGGCTGTGGGAGGATATAGGGGGAAGTGAAGAATGAAGAGTGAAAAATCTGGTAAATATTGATTAATGGATTTACTGAACGACTTGAACGAAGCGCAGCGTGCTGCGGTAGAATATATTGACGGACCTTCGCTGGTGATAGCCGGTGCAGGTTCGGGTAAAACGCGTGTGCTTACTTATAAGATAGCTTATCTCCTGAGCCAGGGCATGAAACCCTGGAGCATCATGGCGCTCACCTTTACCAACAAGGCGGCAAGAGAGATGAAGGAACGTATCGGAAAACTGGTGGGAAATGACCTCGCCCAGCATCTCTATATGGGTACCTTCCACAGCATCTTCTCCCGAATCCTGAGAGCGGAGGCTGAGCATATCGGCTTCAACAACAACTTTACCATTTATGACGAAAGTGACTCGCGCTCGCTGATCAAGGCGATAGTGAAGGAGATGGGGCTGGATGATAAGAAGTATAAGCCTGCTGCCGTTCATGCCAAGATTTCGATGGCGAAGAACAACCTGATGAGTGCTGCGGCTTATGACAGCGATGCGGCTATCTTCGAGCAGAACAAGCGTGCGCAGATGCCTGAGGTTGGTAAGATTTTCGTGGCTTACGTGCAGCGCTGCAAGCAGGCCAATGCCATGGATTTCGATGATTTGCTGACACTTACCTATCAGCTCTTCAGGGAACATGAGGATATTCGCCACAAATATGCCGCCCGCTTCGATTATGTCCTGGTGGATGAGTATCAGGATACCAATCACGTTCAGATGTCTATCGTCATGCAACTCTGTCAGGAGAAGCAGCGTGTTTGTGCCGTGGGTGATGACTCGCAGAGTATCTATAGTTTCCGTGGTGCCAATATCGATAATATTCTCAACTATCAGCGCCAGTTTCAGGGCACGCGTCTCTTCAAACTGGAACAGAACTACCGCTCTACCCAGACCATCGTTGAGGCGGCTAACAGTCTGATCAAGCATAACCGCAACCAGATTCCTAAGGATGTGTTCAGCGAGAATGCGAAGGGTGAGAAGATTCAGTATAAGCCTGCTTACAGCGACAAGGAAGAGGCGGCAATTGTTGCGAAGGACGTGAAGCGTATCCGGCGCAAGGATGGCTGCCAGTATAGTGATTTTGCCATTCTCTACCGCACCAATGCCCAGAGCCGCAGCTTCGAGGAGGAGTTCAGGAAGCAGGGTATTCCTTATCGCATTTATGGCGGACTGAGTTTCTACCAGCGCAAGGAAATTAAGGATATTATTGCATATTTCCGTCTGGTGGCGAATCCGGATGATGAAGAGGCTATCAAGCGTATCATCAACTATCCGGCTCGTGGAATCGGTGCTACTACGGTGCTGAAGATTGCTGACTGTGCCCATCAGAACCAGGTGAGTTTCTGGGAAGTAATCGGTGCCCCTGAGCGGTATGGACTGGCGGTTACCAAGGGTACGATGAACAAGCTGGAAACTTTCAGATTGCTAATTTCTTCGTTTATCGAACGGGCTCAAACTACGGATGTCTATGAATTGGGTGATGCCATTATCAAGGAGAGTGGCATCAGTCAGGATATCATGTCGGGCAAGGATGCCGATGATCTGGCACGTCAGGAGAACCTGGAGGAATTCTTGAGCGGTATGTCGGCTTTTGTGGAGGAACGCCGTGAAGAGGGTAGGTTTGATGAACTCTTCCTGCAGGATTATCTGCAGGATGTGGCTCTGCTTACCGATGCTGACAGCGATGGTGATAAGGATGAACCTCGTGTTTCTCTGATGACGGTTCATGCTGCCAAGGGTCTGGAGTTTCCTACAGTATTCGTGGTTGGTTTGGAAGAGAATATCTTCCCAAGTCCGCTTTCTGCTGCTTCGCTCAGAGAACTGGAGGAGGAACGGAGATTGCTTTACGTAGCCATTACGCGAGCTGAGAAACATTGTATCCTGACGAACGCCAAGAACCGCTGGCGATATGGCAAGATGGAGTTTGATAATCCGAGTCGGTTTATCGATGAGATTGACGGCAAGTTGATTGATAGCCTGGATGAGGCTGGTGGAAGCTTGTTTGGCTCCAGAGCTGATTCGATGTCTGACCAGCCGGAGTGGGCGAGAGCGCAACGTTCTCGCAGACCGTGGGAGGATGCTGAGCAGCCTAGATACAGTAGCAGGTATCAGAATTCCAAACCGGTAGCATCGCAGTTTGTAGCAGATCCTAAGCCTTCTCTCTTTGATGATGAACCGGAGACTTCACATACTTCCGGACGCTCGTCTGTTTCCGGACGCTCATCTCTCTCTGAAGGTAATTTCAAGTCTGTTAGAGCGCTGAATGCAGCTAAACGTTACATGGAGACGCATTCTTCTCATCCTGCTTCTCGCAGTACAGGATCTTCTGCAGCATCAGTTTCTTCTTCTGCAGCTTCATCTGCTGGCAGTTCTTCTTGTGGTTTGCAGAAGGGAATGAAGATTGAACATCAGCGTTTTGGACGGGGAACGGTGTTGAAGATTGAAGGTACTGGTGAGAATACGAAGGCTACGGTTGAGTTCGTTCATTCTGGCACCAAACAGCTTCTGCTGAAATATGCCAAGTTTACGGTAGTAGATTAAGTTCTGTAGTCTGATGTTTATATTTAAAGGTTTATCCTGTTTTGAAGTTCTCTCTTACAGGTAGAATCTTATAATATTGATAAAGAGTTATAAAAATAGATTGGGCAAGGTCATCTCTGGTCTTGCCCTTTTTGTTTCTATATACTATAAATTGAAAAAGCGTCCCCGCAGTAGCCTCACGGTTACTACGGGGACTTATATTACTAACATCTAACTTTAGCATTTTTGTTTAAACTTAAAAACGAATTCTTTATGAGAGTAATTTCTCCATTATCTATAAACATAAACCAAGTATCTCATATATTGCAAGTAACTTGTATCCTGCAAATATCTTGTATCCTTAAATGCAAGTTTTTAGAAAAGTTAAACCCATAAATCAGTATCTCTACTAATATCTTGATTATTTTTATTTTATTGCTTTTTGTCTGTTTAATATTTAATACTTTTAATTTACAATGCAAAGATATAAAAAAAATGGGTAAACTCCAAATTAATTTTGTTTTATTTTGTGTTAAATGGCTTTTATCGTACTTGTGCGGCGTTTTTTAAGGATTAACTGGCAAAGTTAAAAGGGTGTATCATAAACATTCAAATGCTTTATGATACACCCTCTTTCTCAGGATTCTGAATATTTTTTCGTGTTTATAACGCTTCGTCTTCAGGACGTGGCATCTGTGTCTGGGGCTTCTGTTTCTTCTTGCCTGACTTCATGAATAGTTTCTTCTTCTTGAGCCATGCAGCCTTGCGTATCTCGTATTCTTCGCGATGACGCTCCAAAAAATTATCTGCCATGTTTCGTTTCCTTTTTTACTTTGCGTTATGAATGCTTATTCTTTTTCTTTAAACTTACTGTAAATCACCTTTATCTGTATAGGACTTGTCTCCTTGCCGTTGCTGTCGGTGGTTATTACACCTCTTTTCAGTCGGGTAGAAGCGAGTGACATATCGTGATTAATCTTGGAGATGACGGTAGTATGTCCCTGTGTGGTTGTGATAACGTTTACAGGAACCAGTACTACTTTATTCCAGTTTTCTCCCTTGCCCTTGTTCTTATACATGGCAGAAACCAGGTTGGCGATATTCTGGAATGTATAGGCATTCTTATAAGTACCTGTACTGCTGTAGCTTGTGGTATAAGAAGTACGGCTATCTGCCAACTTGCTCTTTTCGAAGAACGACTGCAAACTGTCTTTCTGCACCATCAGGATGGTGCTTGGTGTAGCAAAGTTGTATGGGTTGTCTTCGTTGTCATTGTTGAGTCGTGGGAAAGAGATGGTAGCTGTGTTAAGCGTATCCTTCTCATGACCTTTCATGATGTCTTCGATAGGGAGGGTAACCTCGGTGAAGATACCTGCTGGCGACTTGAGGTAAGTACAGTTCTGCCGACTTGCCAACTCCTCCAAGTTCGTGGTATCGTTCTCAATCTTGTTGAGCTGCAATACCTCTTCTGTACCATCGAAACGGTTGTATCCGATGCCTACAGCTATACTGTCTGTAACGCCGTCCTTTGCCTTGATGGTCTTGTGGCGGGTCCAGTAGAAGATAAGCTCTGTATTCCAGATCTTAGCCATGTTACCCGTACCGCCTACATTCTTGATGAAGAAGCCAGGGCAGACGTTGTGCAGGAACTTGTAGTTGGTCTTGAAGTACTCAGGATGTTCTGCGTATGTTTGCATGATGTAAGAACCATAGTTCTTGTATGTCTTACCATCTTTCTCATACTTCTTATTCAAGTAAATCTTGAAGTTCTTGACATCTGATGTATTGCTCAAGTTGTAATTACTGCTCCAATGCTGGTTGTTTTCGCTTACCCAGCCTTCCTTGAAGGCATCATAATCAGAGTAATACTCCTTATCTTCTGCCATCGGCTTTGTCATCTCATAGGCTGTCACCTTCATTGGGGCGATAGTATCGCCGTAGCTGGCATTGTATGAAACCAGGAGGTAGCATGAGTCTGCTTCGATAGAACCTTTGTTTGCCTGCTTGATGTAATCGAGTGTATCTATAGAGAAAGTAGGCAATACGCTCAACTGGGTCATGTAGTCACCCTTTACATAGTTGCCGGTTTCCGGGTCTTTCATCTTACCGATGAGACCGCTGTTGTTGCGGCTCAATACGGCACCTGAAACCATAGACTTTGTAGCTACAGGAAATACTGCGCTAGTGATGTTGATGTTGTCAATATCGTTAGTGATGCTACCACCGATTCCCTCGGTGGTGTCATCACATGCAGCGAAAGTAAGCGCTGCTATTACTAATACTGTTAAGAGTCTTAAAATTTTCATTATCCTTGTATGTATGTGTCTCTGTTGTCGGAATTTTATTCTGCGTCAGGACAAACCTTGTTGATGAAGTCAGCGTATGGCTCCTGAATATTTTCTCCCGGATAAGCCAGTACAGGCTTGTTCTTCTCCTTCGCATAATCAAAGAGAATCTGGTTAGCTTCTTCTTCACCTTCTACTACACCGTCGCTATAGTCGATGGCGAGTTTGCCGAGCTCAATGAAGTTGAAGTCGTCCTGATAGCCGTCGAGCAGTTCAGACTTGGCATCGCGGAAGGCAACGCAACGTTTGAAGTTGGTACCCAGTTCACCCTTGAGTTCGTTGGTATAGAGAGCGGTAATCACCTTTGATTCTGCAAATGAAGGCTCTTCGCTGTAGGCTGTCTTTACATAGAATGGTACTACTGCGCTAGCCCAACCCTGGCAGACAATCACATCAGGCTGCCAGCGGAGCTTCTTCACGGTTTCCAATACGCCACGTGCGAAGAAGATAGCTCTTTCTCCGTTGTCGGCATATTCCTTTCCGTTTTCATCGGTGCCCATCTGGCGGCTCTTGAAATAGTCGTCATTATCGATGAAATAAATCTGCTGTCGTGTTGTTGGTATAGATGCAACCTTGATGATCAGCGGATGGTCTGTATCATCTATGATAAGGTTCATACCAGACAGGCGAATGACCTCGTGCAATTGTCCGCGACGCTCGTTGATGGTGCCCCACTTAGGCATGAAGGTGCGGATCTCAAAACCTGCTTCCTGCATCTTCTGAGGCAGTTCGCGTCCCATGATTGACATGTGAGACTCGGCTACATATGGGTCGATCTCCTGATTGATAAATAATACTTTTTTTGCCATAAAATTTAAATTTTATTCTTACGAATTACGTGCAAAGGTACAAAAAAAACTTCAAATAGGGGCATTTTTTCTCCGAAATTCATTATTTTCGGCAATAATTCGCATATTTTTAGGTTTTTTCTTTCTCATTTGAGAAAAAAGTTGTTATTTTGCACCCGAAAACAGATTATGACGATGAAAGTATTCAATAAGATTGTTGACCTCCAGAACGAACTCTTCATGTGTCGTAAGGAGGGAAAGGAAATCGGCCTTGTGCCAACTATGGGTGCGCTGCATGAGGGTCACGCCTCTCTTGTTAAGCGCAGTGTGAAGGAAAATGGCGTGACTGTGGTTTCTGTGTTCCTGAATCCTACACAGTTTAATGATCAGGGTGACTTGGATCGCTATCCTCGTACCCTCGATGCTGACTGCAAGCTCTTGGAGGCTTGTGGTGCTGACTATGTGTTTGCACCATCGGTGAAGGAGATGTATCCTACACCAGATACACGCCACTTTGAGTTTCCACCAGTTTCTACCGTGATGGAGGGTGCCAAGCGCCCGGGTCATTTCAATGGTGTATGTCAGGTAGTGAGCCGTCTTTTCTATATCGTTCGACCAACTCGTGCTTATTTCGGTGAGAAGGATTGGCAGCAGATTGCTGTCATCAAGCAGCTCGTGAAGTACATCAACAGCGATGTGCAGATTGTGGAGTGTCCTATTGTCCGTGATGAGGATGGTTTGGCTAAGAGCAGCCGTAATACTTTGCTGGCTCCTGATGAGCGTGCCATTGCGCCAAACATCTATAAGGCCCTGAAGAAGAGTGTGGAGTATGCCAAGACTCATACCGTACAGGAAACTCACGATAAGGTGGTTGCCGACATCAATGCTGTAGAGGGTCTGGAGGTAGAGTATTTCCAGATTGTGGATGGCGACAGCCTGCAGGATGTTTCTTCATGGGAGGATAGTGCATACGTGGTAGGTTGCATCACCGTTTATTGCGGTAAGACTCCTATCCGTCTCATCGACCATATCAAGTATAAGGGATAATTCCTCGATAGATTTCTTTATTAAGTTTAATCCGTAACAGATCAAGTAATAACAGAACAATGCAGATAGAAGTATTGAAGAGTAAGCTCCATTGTGTGACCGTAACTGAGGCTAACCTGAATTATATGGGTAGCATTACCATCGATGAGGACTTGATGGACGCTGCTAATCTGATAGCAGGCGAGAAGGTTCAGATTGTAGACAACAACAATGGTGAGCGCTTGGAGACCTATATTATCAAGGGTGAGCGTGGCAGCGGTTGTATCTGCCTGAACGGTGCTGCAGCCCGCAAGGTGCAGGTGGGCGATACCGTCATCATCATCGCTTATGCCCTGATGGACTTTGAGGAGGCTAAGACCTTCCAGCCAACCGTGGTATTCCCAAAAGAGGGAAACAGGGTTTAATATTCAATGGAAACAAAAGAAAGGGTGTGTCATGGACTTATGGCACACCCTTTCTTTTGTTATGGTGAGGACGAATCACATCGCTCTTGTTCACCACGTTGTCGCCATCCTTGGCGCTGATAGGGATAAATAAGGTGTAATTACTATATAATTTAAGGTGTAATTGCGATGGGTTAAGGATAGATCTCGATATGGCTGCTGCCGGAGTTGCCATTCTTGATAATCCTTATCTGGGTGGTGATGCGCTCGCTCATCGTGTCGGTATGACTGATGACGCCCACCTTCTTGCCTTGCGAACTTTGCAGCATGGCGAGGGAGTCGATGACGGTGGCTAGGGTATCGGGGTCGAGGGTTCCGAAGCCTTCATCGATGAACAGGTTCTCGAAGGAGATGTTACGGGAAGATAACGCCGACAGGCCCAAGGCGAGACCGAGACTCACGATGAAGGTTTCGCCACCTGATAGGGAGGTGGTGTCTCGGATATCGTCGGCACGGTCGTGGTCGATGACTCGGATGCCCAAGGAATGTTTTACCTGCTGCAGTTCGTAACGGCTGTTGAACTTTCTGATTTCCTGGTTGGCGTGCGCTATCAGGAAACTGAGTGTATAGCATTGGGCTATCTTGCGAAGCGTCTTTCCGTCTGCTCCGATGGCATCTGTGATGGCTGTCCAGTCATCCTTTTCCTGGGTTACGAGATTCAGAGCCTCAGCCTTGTCGCCCAACTGTTTTAGGGCTTTCTGATGGTTCTGCATTCTGGCTTTGGCAGCAATCAGTTCGTTGCGCTGGCTTCTTTTCTGATACTCCTGCTGAATAGCTAGGAGAGCATCACGGGTTTGGGCTGGCTGATGTTCCAAGTGCTGCTGATGCGCCTTTTCTGCGCTCTGGTAAAGGGCGGTAGTTGAAGCCACGGCTTTCTCCTTTTCGTCCTTTTCCCGTCGGATAGCATTCCAATCTTCGGCAGAGTGAAGCATCTCCCGGATGATATTTCGGTCGATAAGGCTTGGTTCGATACTTCTTTCCTCGATGCCTTCCTCTTCGGTGTCTTTTCCTTTGATGCTCTTTTCTTCAAGCTGCTTGTTGTATTCCTCAATCCAAAGGTCGAGTTCCTTTTCCTTCGCTAGCAGATTCTCTTTCATCGTTTTGTTCTGAGACAGCATGGTTTGATGCGAACCTTTACTGTTGGCGAGTTCCGCCTTCAGTTTGTTGATATTCTCGTTCTGAGTATCTGCTGCTTTCGTTGCCTCATCCTTTGCTGCTGTCAGTCTTTGTTCAGCCGCGTCTGGTTCTTCGCCATTCAGAATCTGCTTATATTTCTCCTGCCATTCCTCCATTTCCTTCTTGGTACTATTCCATGCCTGAAGGGCTTTCCCGTAAGCCTCCTCCTTGCTCTTTTGCTGTGAGATGAGGTTGATGGTAAGTGCTTTCTGCTCAGCTAGTTTTGTGGTGCAGGTTGAAGTATTTTCCTGGACTTTATTCTGCATTGTTGAAGCCTTGCTTTCATACGCAGCTTCATCCTTTACAGCCTTATCCTTGAGTTGGGTCAGCCGTTCTATCTCTTTCTGAATCTTGTTAAAGAGGCTCAGTTTGCTGCTCGCATCTTTCGCCTTGTTTTCATAGATAGGCAAGAGCAATTTCAGTTCTGCCTCTGCTTTCGGAATCTTTGGATACTGGGCAATGAGCGCCTTCCAATCCTCTTCGTAAGTTGCTATTTCTCCCAAGAGCTTTTCCTGTTGTTTCTGGAGCGTCTGTACTTCGCCGTCGTTCTGTTTTCTCTCGCCGGAAAGATCCTTCTCCTCTTTCTGCTGCAGTTTCAGCAGATTCTCCTTGGCTTTCAGAAGTTGAGAGAGTTCTGTGGTGGCTTCCTCAAACTGTCTGTTGTCGGTATGATAAGGATGGGTCGTGCTGCCGCAGAGCGGACAAGGTTTGCCTTCGGTCAGGTTGGCACGATGAATCTCCCATTTCTCGCTCACCATGAGGGTATAGGCATTTCTCAGCGTCAGGGTCTCTTGGGTCAGCGCCTCGATGGTCAACTTGCCCAGCGCTTCATCTATCTCTGCATTTCTTTTGCCCAAGAGCTGGATTCGCTCCTCATTCTTTTGCTTTTCTGTTGTGGCAGCATCGAGGTGAGCCACAACCTTGATGGCTTGCTGGACATCCTGTAGTTTCCTGTCGGCTACAGTCTTGCTGTTCTGCAGTTCCTCTATGTTCTGTCCGACAGTCTTATTTCTTTCCGTCTCCCAAGCCTGTTCAGCGGCTTGCGTCGCTTCGTGCAGAACCTGTTTCTGCTTGGCAATCTCTTCCTGTGTCGCTTTGAGGGCAAGGTTCGCTTTCTCCGTTTCTGCTTCCCATTTTTGGATGTTTCGGGCGTTTTCCTCCACGTCTTTCTGGGCAGTTAGATTCTCTTTCTGCGCCAACTCCAATGCCTCTTTCTTTTCTTTCAGATTCGGCATTGCCGCTTCCATTTTTGTTTTCAGCGCCCTTGCTTCAGCGATGACCGGCAGCGCCTTTTCCAGCTGTTCTTGTGCCTTGCCGACTGCTTCCTTCAGACTGGTGAGAGTTTTCTCGCTTTCGCTGATGGCAGACTCTTGACTTTTTATGTTTGCTTCCGCTTTCAGAATGTTTTCTTCCTGTTCGTGGATGCTTTGCGTCTGTCGCTCTACTTCCTGCAGTAGGTTGACGGCTGGCTGTACTTCATCGTGCAACTGCAGACGGAGAATCTGGGCTCGCATCGCTTTAATGGCATCAGCTGCTTGCTCCATATCAGTCTGGTAGATAGCGATTTGCTTGATTCGCTTATCGTTTTCCTCAAACCATTGCAGGTCTTTCGAGATGGCTTGCAACTGGCTGTCGAGTTCCTTCTCAGCCTTTTCCAAGCGGTCGATTTCCTCCTTCAGTTGGGCGAGTTCTTCATCGTTCAGCAGGTTCTGTTTTACGGCTTCCACCGATGCTGCCATCTGGTTGTAGGCATCCGTCGCCTGGTCTTTCGCCTTCTTGATTTCAGTAGCGATGTTCGTATAAGTTTCCTCGCATCCGATGAGTTTTTCCAGGAGTTCGTACCGCTCGTTTTCCTTCGCCGTCAGGAAGTTGGCAAACGAGCCTTGGGCGATGAGTACGGTACGGAGAAACTGGTCGTAGTCGAGTCCGATGATGTTCGGCAGCTCGTTCCAGTCGGCAGCTTCCTCTGTTATCTCTTCGCCGTTTCTCGTGATTTTATAGAGCGCTGTCTTGGCGTTCTCGTAGCGCACTCTCTGGAATCTGACGTGCCATTCTGCGCGGTAGATGCTGCCGTTGTTGGCAAGGAAGGTGAGTTTGCTGTAGCCCTCTTTCTTGCCACGTGTCAGGATGTTTCGGCTGTCGGTAGGAGCCAGACGGTTACTTTCGCTGGCATCGGTAGCTCCGAAAATCTCGATGTTCTGGTTCTTGTCGCCTTTCTTCCTGGGATAGCGAGGGGCGCGGTTGTAGAGGGCAAGGCAGATAGCATCGAGTAGGGTAGACTTGCCACTTCCCGTCGGACCTACGATGCTGAAGATGGTACTCTCGCCTAAGGCACCTTCTTCAAAGTTGATGACCTCGCCTCCCTGTTTGTCAAGCGAAGCGAGGTTGAGTATTTCGAGTTGTAGGAATTTCATAATGATGATGTCGTTAATAAATCGGATAACATTTTCTCCTGTCTTTCGTTCATCGGAGCGTTGTGTCTGATGGCGAAGGCTTCTTTCAGCGTGTCGAGCGGAGGACGGTTGATGATGTCTTCTATGCTGGTGATGTGCTGGGAACCCTGAATGGTGGAGAGGTCCAGTTGCGGGATGATGCGCTGGATTTTGCAGAGCACGGCATCCTTTTCGTTGACGAGTTTCTCCAGTTCCTTGATGTCATCACTGTTCAGTTTCTCCTGTTTCACCTTCAGCATCACGTAGTCGAAATGGTCGCTCAGTTCGCCGTCTGTTCTCTCTGAAAGTTCAGAATTGATGAGCTTCTGCCATTTCTTGAAGGTCAGTTCTTCCTCATCTTCGGGCAGGATGCGGAGGGCGTGCTGAGGCTTGTATTCCAGGAAATCTACTTTCCATTCCTTGCTCTTGCCGGTTTCCTTTCCTTCCTCCTCTTCTCCGTGTTCTATGGTGATGAGGTCGATGCCGTGGGTGTAGTCTTTCTCGGCAAACGACATCGGGAGGATACTTCCCGTATATCTTGCCCAGTCGGTGTTCCAGATATGTTGCCGTTTGTGGATGTGTCCGCAAGTTATATAGTCGGGATGGTCGTTCCATCCTTCCAGGTCCACTTCCTCCTGTCCGCCGATGATGATTTTCTCGCTCGCATCCTTTTTGGCGATATCCGAACCCTTGGCGTACATGTGTGCCATCATGATGCACTTCCTGCCCGGGTATTTCTTTCGAGCCTCAGCCGTCAGTTCTCTCAGAAAGTCGTTGACTCCCTGCGAGTAACTGGCATTCTGCACCACATCGCTTCTTAGGAAAGGTACGGCGAGGATGATGACTTCTTCTCCTTCCTCGTTGGTTACGGGGATGATGAGGTCATCGAAGGAATAGATCCAATGTCCGCCGGTTTTATCATCGTCTTCGCTTTCTCCCTGCTTCCAGATTTTCCTTACGTTTCCTCTTATTTCCACGTGGTATCGGGTGAGTAGCGGACGGGGAGCCTCCAGTCGGCTGGCGGAATCGTGGTTGCCGGCGGTAATGATGACCTGCATGTTAGGGCACAGTTGGGTAGCATCGGCAAGAAACTCGTAATAAACGGTCTGTGCCGCTGCCGATGGATTTCCGTTATCAAAGATGTCTCCTGCGATGAGAAGAGCATCGGGCTTTTGTTCAGCTATCTGCTCCAGGAGCCATTTCAGGAAATGCTTGTGTTCCGGCAGACGGTCGTTGCCGTGAAACAGGTTGCCCAGGTGCCAGTCGCTGGTTGCTAATATCTTCATACTCATAAGAATGTCTAATCTTAGTCTTTTGCTTGCAATCCTTTAGCCTTTGGTTTGCAATCTGACTACAAAGTTAACACAATTATTTGGGATACGCAAAGAAATAAGCTCAAAAAACGAAGAATTATGGCCGGAAAAGTAAAGATATTCAGGAAAAGTCTTGTTTTATATCTGATAAAGTTGTATCTTTGCAAGGTAGAAATCTTCGTTCACCGACGTTGAACCGACATTCATCGACGTTGAACCGCCGTTCATCGACGTTGAACGGACATTCGGCGTCGGTGAACGGAGATTTCTCCTAGGATTAAATACTTTTCTTCCTAGGTTTGTGGTCTTTTCTTCTTAGGTATGATCATAAATACTGTAGGATGCAAAGGCTGCTGCAATAAGGAGTGATAACAATCTTAATAAGAAAGGAAACTGATATGGCTAAGTACAAGTTGCAAGAGTTGAATGATTTGCGTGATGAAGGCAAGCGCAGAGTTTATCCCAAGATGGTGACCAACCGTACACTATCCCGAAAAGAGTTCGTCAAGATGATGCAGAACTACCATCGCGGTATTTCGGAAAGTACCACGGAGGCTGTATTAACCGATGTGGTTGATATGCTGACAGACATGCTCTCCATGGGGTACAACGTGAATCTGGAAGGTTTCGGCACCTTCTCCCTCTCCCTCGCTTTCGAGGATGAGAAGCCTAGGGAAATTCTTAATCCAGATGATAAGATGACGTACCGCAAGGTGGGAGTGAAAGACATCAACTTCAAGGCGTCTCCAGAGTTTATCAAGGATGTGAAGCGTGAAACCGACCGTGACCTGGAGCGTGATATGGGTGGTGTAAAGGTGATTCGCAAGCAGCTGTATTCCAGGGAAGAGCGCATCGCCCGTGCCCTGGAGGTGATAGAGAAGAACGGAGTCCTCACCCTAGGCGATTATGCCTCCATCAACAACCTGAGCCGTACTTCCGCCTCTATGGAACTGAAGGAGCTGACCTGTGATAAATCTTCGCCGATAGATTCACTAGGCCGCGGCAGCCATAAGGTTTGGGTGAAGAGAAAGGAATAAATGCAAATATCTCTCAGAATATTTGTTAGTTTCAATTCTTTTTCGTATTTTTGCGGTGTAATTTAAATGATAGTGTTATGACGACAATAACTTCTTTAAATAAATATCAGCAAAGGGTTGTAGAATTGATGTCTAATGTCAATTCTGACCAGCAGATGGCTGAAATCACGGATTTGCTATCTGGTTATTTTGCGCAAAAAGCGATAGATGCCGCAAATGAATTGTGGGATAAGGGCTTGATAGATGAAAATACTATTGAGCAATGGAAGCATGAGCATATGAGAACGCCTTATTCAGAAAAAATGCAACGATAGTATTAAAATAGATGTTTAATTTAAAGTCCAAATAATTATGGAGCAGATTACTATAGATTTTAAGAACGCTTTTGATTGTTCCAAGAAGGAAAAGTCGAAGGTTTGTCGCTCTGGCTATGTACGTTTGGTTCGTTTTATGGATGATAAGAAGCATACTAGACCACAAGTGTATGAGGGCGATTTGTTGGAGGCTATTATGGATGTAAAGAGGGGGAATGTCAAGAACTTCGATACATTGGAGGATATGATGAACTATCTGGAAGCTTAGACATGAGTATAAAATGCCTGGTTAAGAAGTAAATCATTGAACTTTTTCATGTGGTTCAAGCACGGGCTGAAGGCCCAAAAGCTCCTAGCCCAGGGCAACACCCTGGGTATTAAGGCGTTGCACCCCTGCGCCCTGTAAGGGCAAAAGCCTTGAATATATGCTGCTTTATAACCAATTTTATTTGGGATTTGCAAGAAACTATTTCTCTTTTAAATCATTTGCCGACTTTTCGAAATCAGCTTTGATTTCATCTAATAGTGGATTTCTGTTTTAGCATAAATGTCAATGCCATCATATTGTTTTGCTCTTTCGAGCATCTCCTCTTTATGTTTTAGGAGTTGTTTAAACTTTCTGATGGTTTCCTCCTTTGAATTGTTCTTAGTTGCTTGCATAATAACCTCCTTTTTAATGTTATTGTTATTAATTTGGTGGCAAAGATAAGAAAAGTAAATGAGATATGCAAGAAAAAAGACCCAAAATTTTGTGAAGCCAATTCTTTTTCGTACTTTTGCAGTTGTCTTGCTGTGGATGGCTGGCGATGAGTCGCCGGCTAGGTAAAAATCCATGGCTTGGCCTATCATAATTAAGAAAGACGTGTACTACGTTTTCTTCTGATTCGATTGAAACCTAGGAAATTTCAAAAGAGGCATTCAGATGAAGACAGCGGTAGGCGCCTTCGCTTTATGTGTGTATGTACACAGGCATAGGTGTGCCCTTTCCATTCGTTTGGATAGGGTACATCCTGTGCTATTATATATGCAAGTTTGGCGTAGGTTTCTGTTGCTTCTTACTCTTGTTGCCAAAGGTTTTCCTAGGACCTCAATCGAGCAAGGGTAATGCGAGTGATAGATTCCCTACGCCATTTCTGTTTTGGTAGCAACTATACAAACTAACAAGAATGTTTCTGCTTAGGGGAATGGCGGAAGTGCTAATACCCCTAGGAGATACAACAGATGAGCACTAAGTTTTTCAATAATACTCCAGATAATTCCTTGTTCGAGAAGTTCAAGGGAATAGCCCACAACATGCTTGATTTTCATACCTTTCAGGCAGTAGTAGGATATTTCCGAAGTTCGGGCTATTTCAAACTTCGTGAGGAATTTGAACAGGTCAAAAAGATACAGATATTGGTAGGTATCAATATCGACAACCTATTCCGTAAGCAATCCAAACTCTTTTTCGGACAGATTGATGAACAAGCCGTCATCGATGCCTATTCTCACGATTTCGTTGAGGAGGTGAAGAATGCAGGCTATGATGAGCAGACGGAGAGAGGTATCCTCCAGTTTTGCCAGGATATCATCGACAAAAAACTGGAGATGCGTATCCATCGCAGCAAAAACCTCCATGCCAAATTCTATCTTCTTCTCCCGGAAAACCATAATCCAAACTCTGATGGCTGGGTTATCATGGGGTCCTCTAATCTATCCGATTCCGGTATGGGAACCATGCCCAGCAACCGATATGAGTTGAACGTGGCGATGAAAGATTATGATGATGTGGAATATTGCAAGCAGGAATTTGAGCAGCTTTGGGAGCAGGCCGTTCCTCTGAATCTGCAAGACATCGAGCAGATGAAGGCGAAGACTCATCTTGCCCAGTTGCCTACACCATACGAACTCTATATGAAGGTGCTGATAGATACTTTCGGTTCGCAGGTGGAGGATGACTTTACGATGGAAATGCCTGAGGGTGTGAAGGATATCCGCTATCAGCACGATGCCGTGATTCAGGGTTATCAGATGCTGATGCAGCACAATGGCTTCTTCCTTGCCGATGTGGTGGGTTTGGGTAAAACCATTGTTGCCACGATGATTGCCAAGCGATTTGTTGAAGCAAATGGAAGATACACCAATATCCTGGTGGTTTATCCGCCAGCCTTGGAAAAGAACTGGACTGATACTTTCAAGCTTTTCGGTATCAAGCGCTACGCCCAGTTTGTGAGCAATGGTAGTCTGAATAAAATCATAGAGAGCGAAGGCAACTTCCGTGAGAAGGGAGAGTATGACCTGGTGATTGTTGATGAGGCGCATAACTTCCGTGGAGCCACCGCTGGCAGATACGATGATTTGCAGTTAATCTGCAAGACTCCTCGCATAAACGAAGGTTTGGTAAAAGGCCATCACAAGAAGGTGATGCTGCTTTCGGCTACTCCGCTCAATAATCGTCCAACCGATCTTCTGAATCTCTTGCTTCTCTTCCAGAATGCCCGCTATTCCACCATCGAAGGCATCCAGAATCTGCCTGTAACCTTCTCTCCATGGATTGAAGAATATGATAAGCTGATGCGTGAGCGTAAGTTAGACAAGCATAACGAAAGAAATGCAGAATTCGCCAAGCGTACCGATGACCTCTACGAGAAGATAAGAACGCAAGTGATTGATAAGGTGACGGTTAGACGAACCCGAAACAATATCAAGAATGTGCCTGCCTACAAGAAAAACTTGGATGATCAGCACATCGTATTCCCGGATATTCTGCCTCCTAACGAATTGATGTATGAATTAAATGGCGGTTTGAACGATCTCTTCTATAGTACGATGGCGATTCTTACCGATACGCCTCATCCCGAAGATAGTCCCACAGGCAAGGGCTTGCACTATGCCCGTTATCGTGCCGTGGAGTTCTTGCAGGGTGAGGCTCGCAAGAAGTATCCTACTGCCCTCCATATTTCCACCATGCTGACAGGTATCTATCGTGTTCACATGGTCAAGCGATTGGAGAGCAGTTTCTATGCCTTCCGCCGTTCGCTCCACACCTTCCTCCGCATTACCGAGGATATGATCAAGATGTTTGACCAGAATAAGGTGATTATCGCTCCCGATATCAACGTGAAGGATAAGCAAGCCAAGGGCTGGGAGTTAGATTGCATCATAGAATATGCTGTAGAAAAAGGCTTGAAAGAGGAAGATACAGTCTTTAAAGACGAGGATTTCAGCGAACGGTTCCTGGAGATGCTGAAAGAAGATGCTGAGAATTTGAAGGAGCTTTGCAGAAAATGGGATGAGGTAAGCGAAGACCCTAAGCTGGAACTGTTTATCGATAAACTGGAACATGAATTCTTTAATAAGGAGATAAATCCTACAGGCAAATTGGTTATCTTCTCTGAGAGCGTAGATACCGTGAATTATCTGACGGAGCAGCTGCAGAATCGTCTGCATCGTCACGACATTCTGGATGTCTGTGCCAGCAATCGTACCAATCGGCAGGATATTCTCCGCAAGTGCTTTGATGCCAACTATGCTGAGCAATCGGATGAATTCAACATCGTGATTACTTCTGATGTGCTTGCCGAAGGTGTCAATCTGCATCGTGCCAACGTCATCATCAACTACGATTCGCCATGGAATGCTACCCGATTGATGCAGCGCATCGGTCGTGTAAACCGTATCGGTTCGGTGGCAGACAAGATATACAACTACATGTTCTATCCGTCGATGCAGGGCAACCAGGAGATTCATCTCTATAGCAACGCCCTCATCAAGTTGCAGGGCTTCCATTCAGCCTTTGGCGAGGATGCGCAGATTTACTCTAGAGAGGAAATTGTGAAGGAGTTCCAGATGTTTAATCCTGATATTCAGGATGCTGTGGATAGAAACCTGAAGTTCCTGGAAGAAGCCCGTGAGCTTTATCGCACCCATCGCAAGCTCTACAATCATATCAAGGCTTTGCCGCTGAAGAGCCGAACGGTGAGGAAAATCGGAAAACATTCTCATTCCACCATCGTCTATCTTTCTTCGCCTCAGAAGGTGGAGTATTATTGGGTTAAAGCTGACGGCAAGGCTTTGTCTATCCCATTCTTGGATGCGATGGACATCATGAAGGCTGAGATGGAGGAGAAGCCGGGTGACTTTGCGAAGGTAATGGATTTCCATTACGACCAGGTGAAACTGGCATTGGAATCCTACCAGAAGGTGGTGAGAAGAGTGGTGGATGCCGAAAGTATGGAGAATAGGAAGAAAGATAAATCGACCAATGCCGTGCTGAGCATTCTCCGTACGATGAACCGAGCCTTGAATGCTGTGGATGCGGAGAAGACTGTGGCGCAAATCAAGAAGTTGGAGCAGATTGTGGAACTGGGTGTCTTTATCGGTCTCAATTCCAGCATCAACAGTTTTAATCGCCTGGTAAAGAAGCAGAAACCATCCAGCGAAGACCTCATAGCGCAAATCATAGACAAGATAGATGAACTCTTTGATCGCTACAACATTCCGCTGGATACCGATGAGGAAAGAAACGAGGAAATCTTGGAACCGCAGATTGTGGTATCTGAGTCATTCATCTAAGTCTCTCTATATAATTAAGGTGTAAGAACAGAAAAAACAAAGATAGTTATGGCAACATATAATAAAGAAACATTTAAGCGACTCTTTCAGTCGAAGTTCAATCTTTCAAAGTGGCAGATGTTGCTGCAGGATTACTTTCATGCCGACAAGGTGCGTGTGAATGCTGAGGTTTTGGACGAGGATGCCGAAGACCGCAAGGGATATTTCCTGGGCAGCATGACAACGCAAGATAATTATGAGTTAGGATTCTTCTATTATGAAATGGAGGATGGTTCGGTGCTGCGCCGCAAGGTGGGGCTTCGCAATCTGATTCGTCCTTATCTGGGCTATGGCTTTGATGCTGCCTTGGCAGTATTTAATGATGGAACCAACTGGCGCCTTTCTTTGATTTGCGACTTGAAGGAAGATGCTACCAGCACCAAGCGGTTCACCTATGTGTTTGGTGATGAGAAGGCTTATTATAAGACTCCGATACTTCGTTTTGAAAGCTTACGGACAAAAGCCAATGAGTTTCTTGAAATCAAGAAAGCCTTCTCTGTAGAGGCTCTTTCTGATGATTTCTTTGATGAATACCGTAAACAGTATGCTGAATTCGTGAAATTCCTTACGGGTAAGGAATACGTAAAGAAGGGAAACAAATGGGTGGAACAGGAAACAGGAGAGCCTGATGCCCAGTATTTTATATCCTTTAAGAAGGATGATAAACTGGTGCGCGATTATATCAAGAAGATGATGGGTCGCATCGTGTTCCTTTATTTCCTGCAGAGTAAGGGATGGCTTGCTGGCAATCTGCATTATATGCACGATTTATTCTATGATGCCTCTGAAGAAGTAAAGGGAGATTTCCTGGATAAGGTGCTTGAACCGATGTTCTTTGGCTTGCTCAATACCAGGCCAGAGGATCGGAGTAGTGCGCCTTTGGTTAATGGAGTAGGGGTGAAGTATATTCCGAATGCCGATGAAATTCCTTATCTTAATGGTGGACTTTTCCAGCAGGAGAAGATAGATGAAGTAGAATCAGTTTTCCCTGCCGGAATGTTCCAGTCGCTCTTCGATTTCTTTGATAGTTACAACTTTACGATTGATGAGAACGATCCGAATGATGCCGAAGTGGGTGTTGACCCTGAGATGCTTGGCAAGATTTTCGAGAATCTTTTGGAGGATAACAAGGACAAGGGAGCCTTCTATACCCCAAAGGAAATCGTTCGTTACATGTGTCAGGAGTCGTTGACGGCGTATCTGCAAACTGGCATAGCTGATGCTGAGGTTAAGGAACATATTGCTAACTTTGTGAAAACCAATGATGTGGAGGAGCTGGGTGGAGCTTCTTCAGAACTTGCCATGTCTATCGATCAGAAGTTGATAGACGTGAAGATTTGCGACCCTGCCATCGGTTCGGGAGCTTTCCCTATGGGCTTACTCCGTGAACTCTATGCATGCCGCAAGTCTATCGAAATCTTCGAGGAGGATAATGCTGCCGACATAAAGCGCCATATCATTCAGAACAACATTTATGGTGTTGATATAGAGAAGGGAGCCGTAGATATCGCCCGTCTCCGTTTCTGGCTTGCTCTTATCATCGATGAAAAGGAGCCGATGCCTTTGCCTAATCTCGACTTTAAGATTATGCAGGGCAACTCGTTGCTGGAGAGTTATAAAGGGGTGGACTTGGATGTTACTTCCAAGAAGTTGAAGACCGGCAAGGATACCAAGAAGACTCGTGGTGTTCTCTCGTTGGGTTTTGAGGAAACAGATGTACAGAAAATCATCCAGGATTTAGTAAAATCATATTTTAGTATCACCGATCATACCTTGCGTGCTCAGCGTCGCCAGCAGATAGATAAGTATGTGAAGGATTACATCAAGGTTTGTGCCGAGGGAAATCATGAGGTGCAGGATGCCGTAGATGAATTGGAGATTCCAAACGACCAGTTCTTCCTTTGGCATACATATTTTGCGGATGTATTCGAGAAGAGCGGATTTGATATTGTGATTGGTAATCCACCGTATGGAGTATCAATAAAAGATGATTATCGTAAGGCTGTCGTTGCAAGTTTGGGAAATGTACCAGATTATGAAATATATTATTATTTCATAGTTTTGGCAGCGCCATTGCTGAAAGAAAAGGGAATTATGTCATACATTATTCCTAATACATTCCTATTCAATACTTTCGCTAAACATTTTCGTGAGATGCTTGTTGAAAAATGGAATGTGTTGGAGATTCTTGACTGTACAAAGTTTCCTATTTTTGAGTCTGCAGTAGTTAGAAATGCAATTAATCTTTTTCAAAAAGACTCTGAGGGCAGTAAGCAAGTGGGTTATCGTAATACCGCAAATGTAACTTCGTTTTCTGATTTATTGGAGCGTGAAAGAGAATTTATGACTGTTGAAAGTCTGTTGACTATGAATCAGAATTGGGGGTTAGCATATTTTTTACCTACTTCAATACGCAATGTTGTTAATCTTATTAGCTCTTCTCCATTAGCAGTTAAGGATGTTTTTCCTGAAATATCGCAAGGACTTATTGCGTATGACAAATATAAAGGGCAGTCTGAAGAAATAATTAAAAGTAGAGCTTATCATTCTTTTGTATACAAAGATGGTCTTAAAAAATGGCTTTGGGGTGAGGATGTTACACGATATAATTTAACTTGGAATGGAAAAGAATATATTGATTATTGTAATGGTATTGCAAATCCAAGGAACCCTTCCTTTTTTGTAGGAAAGCGAATGCTGGTTCGTGAAATAACAAATCCTTCAATATTTGCAGCTCTTATTGAGATAGAGGCATATAATGATCCTTCAATAATTATCGTAAAAGAGTCGAGAGATTATCCTATAGAAATTCTAGTTGGTATTATGAACTCGAAATTGGCAACATTCTTTCATTTTAATCATTCACCTAAAGCAACGAAGGGAGCGTTCCCTAAGATCTTGGTTCAAGATATAAAGGAATTTCCTTTGCCTAAAGTAAATTCAGATGAGAGAAAGATATTAATGCGACTTGTTGATGATGTTACAACGATTAAAAAAGGAAAATCAATCGCCGATACTTCCGCTTTGGAGAATCAAATCGACTTCCTCGTCTATCACCTCTATGGCTTGACCTATGATGAAGTCTTGATTGTTGACCCGGAGACTCCAATCTCTCGTGAGGAGTATGAGGCATATAAAGAGGAATAAAGACGGAATTTGTAAGTGAGATTAGCTTATTATGAAATTGATATTCAGTATTTTAGTTCTAGCGGCCCCGTGAAATGCGGGGGCGCTAGAATCCTATTCCGAGTGTCAGAACTGGGGAATATATTATAGGTGGAACTCTTTTTAAAGCTTTTGCCCTTACAGGGCGCATTGCTGATTGCTAGCATACCCAGGGCGTTGCCCTGGGCTAAGAGCTTTTGGGCTTTCAGCCCGTTCTTGAACCATCTGCAAAAAATCAGAAAGAATCTTTATCCCCGAAGAGCATTATAGGTTAAATTCCATTCTTAGTCAAGAACAGCGATTTCAGCTTCTTCTTGCAGTTCTTTCTAAAATCTTCTATACTGATAGAACGTTTCCAATCTTCTAGCCACGGGTATTGTGCCGTTAGTTCTTTTTCAAATTCTTCAGCATCAATATATTGCCCATTCTCATACTCTTCCTCAATAGCTTCAATTCTAGCCACGGCTTCTTCTTCATTGGCCGGATGCCAGCCAACTGGAATCGGCTGCTTTTCTTGTAATGTATATCTTTTCTCCTTCATAAGTTCTTTCCTTTATAGTTTTCTTTTGAATTGTCTAATCAGATATCTAGGACTTCTTCTCATATCCCATAAATCTACGAAAATGACGAGGTCGTTGGCTTTGTCGTAGCGATAGATAATCTTCCAATTCTCCTTGATAATCGCACTATGGTAAGGGCGGTGGAATCGCTTAAGCAATGGCTCTCTGGGTGAAGAAAGAGGATGTTTGCAAAGTCTGTTTATTATTGCTTGCAAGCTTTCGTCAAATCTTTGAACGCAAAGTCGACCAAAGTTTTGATAACTATAGTCGGTTGTTTCTTTATAAATTTGAAGAAAGCTATTGCGTAGTGTTACTTTAGCCATGTTCGTTCTTCGTTTAGTTTATTGAAAAACTCTTCTACACTATAGCTAATGCCTGTCCTTTCATACTCCGCCTCAATAGCTTCTATCCTAGCCATGGCTTCTTCTTCATTAGCCGGATGCCAGCCAACTGGAATCTTATTCCAGTCAATATCTTCTTCTGCACATTCATCCTCGGGAAGTGCTATGGCGGCATTTCCGTGATAGGCTGGTGCAGGCTCTGCTGCGAAAGCTGCATCTCTCTGCTCTTCTGGCAATGTATATCTTTTCTCTTTCATAAGCTTGCGTATTTTATCTGCTGCAAATTTACGATTATTATCTGAATCATGCAAGAAAAATGGGAGAAATGTTTTATAAAGTATCTTATAATCAAGGTTTTTGTTCTTTGTTGGGCTTGGGGACGGTTCTGAAAAAAAGTCACAATATCTAGCTGATAGAGCTGGGTATTGTGACTTTGCTTTTTGTTATATGTGTTTATTCGAAAATAATCACTAAATCTTAGTGGTGTTTCAAATCACACGCTGCCTGCTCGTAATCGATGAGATGATCGATGGTAGGGTGGTCGCCGCAGATTTCGCAGGATGCACGCTTCTTTACCTTGATGGTGCGGAAGTTCATCGTCTTGGCATCGAAGGTGAGCAATCGGTCGGTGAGCAGTTCGCCCACACCGAGGAAGTACTTCAACGCCTCGGCAGCCTGGATGGTTCCGAGCATACCAGCGATGGCACCAAGGACTCCTGCCTGGCTACTGGTAGGAACAGCGCCTGCTGGAGGTGGCTCCTTGAAGAAACAACGGTAACAAGCCGTGCCTGGAAGATGGGTGAAGGTCTGCCCCTGGAATCTCAGGATGCCGCCATGCGAGAATGCCTTGCCCAGTCGCACACAGGCATCATTGATGAGGAACTTCACCGGGAAGTTGTCGGTGCAATCAATGACGAAATCCCATGGCTTGATGATTTCCTCGGCATTGTCTGAGGCGAGGAAGGTATGGTAGGTTGTTACCTCCACATCAGGATTGATGGCAATCATCTTCTCCTTGGCGCTTTCCACCTTAGGGGTGTTCAAGTCCTTGGTCTGGTGGATGACCTGTCGTTGCAGGTTGCTGAGGTCAACCACATCGGCATCCACGATACCGATATGTCCCACGCCAGCCGCAGCGAGGTAGAGGGCAACTGGGGAACCCAATCCTCCGGCACCAATGATGAGCACCTTGGCATTGAGGAGCTTTTCCTGCCCCTCGAGGCCTACATCCTGAAGGAGGATGTGGCGGCTGTATCTTTCTATCTGTTCTTCTGTTAAATCTATCATTTTATAGTACTTTATGTCTTTTTTCTTTAGTAAAAAATTACTTTGTATAGCAGTTTATGCTCATACAGCAGTATAGAAAAAGGTCGCAAACAATTAACAGCTTGCGACCTTTGATATTCTTTATAAGAACCCGAATTATAATCCCGAATCTGGAAGTATAATTCTCTAATTCTCAAATTCTTGATTTACTCGATAACCACGAGTGCATCCTCTTCGAGCACAGCCTGACCAGGCTTAACGCAGATAGCAGTAACCTTACCATCCTTCTCAGCCTCGATGTTGTTCTGCATCTTCATAGCTTCGAGAACGACAACAGTATCACCTGCCTTTACCTCCTGACCAACAGCTACCTCGATGCTGGTGATAGTACCAGGGAGAGGAGCCTTTACAGCGTTGGCTGTATTTACGTTGGCAGCTGGAGTAGCCTCAGCATCATCAGATGCAGCAGCTGGCTGACCAAGCACTACCTTCTTCTTCTCTGGCTCAGCCTCCTGTTCCATCTCAACCTTGTAAGCTTCGCCATTCACGTTCACGCTTGCGATGTTACCCTCAACAGCGTCAATCTGAACCTTGTATTCTTTTCCGTCAATTGTATATTTAAACTCTTTCATTTCTATTACATTATGGTTTAGCTGTTAAACTCAAGAACTTGGCGTTCCACATCGTCTGACGTGGCTTGATAGTGATGATGCCAGGCTCCTTGTCGTGTACGTTATTGCCCTGATACTCATAGAGTGCCATGGCAATTGCAGCATAAATATTCTTATCCATTTATTCTAATGTTTAATTATATCATTACATTGGCATACAGCCATGCTTCTTAGCTGGCAAGCTCTGACGCTTGGTAGCGAGCTGAGCCAAACCACGGCAGATGCGGAAACGGGTGTTACGTGGCTCGATGACATCATCGATGTAACCATACTGAGCTGCCTGATATGGATTAGCAAACTTGTCAGTATACTCCTGCTCCTTCTCAGCCAGGAATGCCTTAACATCCTCGCCAGCTTCCTTCTTAGCCTTAGCTTCCTTACCACAGAGAACGGCAACGGCACCGCTGGCACCCATTACAGCAATCTCTGAAGATGGCCAAGCGAAGTTCAAGTCGGCACGCAACTGCTTGCAACCCATCACGATGTGGCTACCACCATAGCTCTTACGCAATGTGATAGTAATCTTTGGCACGGTAGCCTCGCCGTAAGCGTAGAGCAACTGTGCACCGTGAAGGATGACAGCGTTGTACTCCTGACCTGTACCTGGCAAGAATCCTGGTACGTCAACGAGAGAAACGATAGGAATATTGAAGGCATCGCAGAAACGGACGAAGCGTGCTGCCTTGCGGCTAGCGTTTACATCGAGTACACCTGCGTAAGCTGCTGGCTGGTTGGCTACGATACCAACGCTCTGACCATTGAAGCGGGCGAAACCAGTGATGATGTTCTTGGCGAACTTAGGCTGAATTTCGAAGAACTCTCCGTTATCGGTTACAGCACCAATCACCTTATACATATCGTATGCCTGGTTTGGATCGTCTGGGATAATCTCGTTCAGAGTATCGTCCATGCGGTCGATAGGGTCTGTGCACTCTACGCGTGGAGCCTCTTCTGTATTGTTGCTAGGGATGTAAGAGAGCAGGCTTTTGATCATCTCGATAGCCTCTTCCTCAGTCTTAGCAGCGAAGTGGGTTACACCACTCTTGGTTGCGTGAACAGATGCACCACCGAGGTGCTCTGCATCGATGTCCTCACCAGTTACGGTCTTGACAACCTTAGGACCAGTCAAGAACATATAAGAAGTCTGCTCCTTCATGATGATGAAGTCGGTCAAACCTGGAGAGTAAACGGCACCACCGGCGCAAGGGCCCATGATAGCAGAAATCTGTGGGATGACACCAGAAGCGAGGATGTTGCGCTCGAAAATCTCACCGTAACCAGCGAGGGCGCAGATACCTTCCTGAATACGAGCACCACCAGAATCGTTCATGCAGATAACAGGTGCACCCATAGTCATAGCCATATCCATTACCTTGCAGATTTTCTGTGCCATAGTCTCAGAGAGTGAACCACCATTTACGGTGAAGTCCTGAGCATATACGTAAACCAGACGGCCGGCTATAGTAGCGCTACCAGCTACAACACCATCACCGAGGTACTGCTTCTTCTCCATGCCAAAGTTAGTGCAACGATGCAACTTGAACATATCATACTCCTCGAAACTGCCGGCATCTACCAACATTTCGATACGCTCACGAGCGGTATATTTGCCACGTGCATGCTGCTTCTCGATGGCCTTCTCGCCACCGCCAAGACGAGCCTGTTCGCGCTTAGCGATCAGCTCCTTAATCTTTTCTACTTGTTTGCTCATAATTGATTATTATGTATTATTTCTTTATTCTTTATAGAATGGTTTCCTGAATCCATGGGATGAGCGGACGAACCGACATCGTATAATTCGGGCGCAAAGATACGAAAAAAACCGCAGATAGCGCACTATCTACGGTTAAATATTTAGAATAATGTGAAAAATCACAATTATTTGGTCCTAAAATTCCAAAAGAATGCGGGCATTGAGCTGTCTGCCGGTAAGATAATTAGGTACGGCGTATTGCTGACCGGTTACATCTGTCACCCAGTAATAGCTGTTTACGTTGTCTATGCCGAAGAGGTTGAGGCAATCTACCCCCAGCATCACATTCTTCAGGAAGGTCTTCTTCTCCCGGCGGCTGTTGTCGAGCAGCTGATAGCTCATACCGATATCTGCACGGCGATAGGCAGTGGCACGGAAACTGTTGGTCTCCAGCTCTCTGTGGGGTGCTGCAAAAGGAAGACCATCGGCAAAGGCGAGTTTCAAAGACATGCGCCACTTCTTGCTGCCCGGGAAATAATCGGTGAAGAAGAGGTTTACGGCATAGCGCTGGTCGGTAGGCAAAGGGATGCTCTTGCCACCCAGTTTCATCTTTGTATCCATGAGCGAAAGACTGAGCCAGGAATCGGTACCCGGAACAAATTCTCCGTAGAGTTTGAAGTCGAGTCCTGCTGCATGACCGCTGCATTCGTTCTGTCCGTAATAAACTACTTTCACGTTACTAACCGAATAAGGAACCAGATTGCCCAAAGCCTTATAATAGGCTTCGGCGGAGAATTTATAGCGTTGGTCTCCTAGCTTGAACCTATAGTCGTAGCCGGCGATGAAGTGGATGCTTCGCTGGCTCTTGATTTTCTTGTTCAGCGATGCGATGGTTATGCCGTTCACCGTAGATGTATCTCTCAATTCCTTGAAGAATGGAGCCTGATAATACAGACCTGCCGCAAAACGGAGAGTTGTATTCTCATGGTTGGCTGGTATGATGGCGAGCGACAGACGAGGACTCACGATGGTTTCTCTGTTGAAATTCCAATGACTCATTCTGATACCATAGTTCAGGGTGTAATGTGTCTGTCTGTTCCCGGTACTGTCGGCTCTTCCTCCCGAAAAACGGTAGGTGTCCTGGATGTAAGCTTCCATTCGGTTGGCATTCAGTTCGTTGCGAGCCTTCAGAGAATAAACCATATAGAGGTCTTTGCCATTGTGAGGAATACTGTATCCTGCGGAATCGCGCATCTCATATTCTACAGAATTCTCCTCGATATGTTCACGCTTCAGACTTACTGCGGCCTCCATCTGATGTTTCTTCACCTTGTGTTTGAGCATCAGTTTGGCACTCATCACGCGGGCTGTGAGATAGTTTCGGGCATGTTCGAAATAGGTACCTACACCCAGGTTTTCTGAAGTCTCGGTTTCGTCGAGCCAGTATTGTCCCTGAATGTCATATTTCTCCTGTTCCTTGGTATAGAAAGCACTGCCCAGAAGCGAGAGACTGGTGTTGGCTGTAAACTGGCGGGTAATGCCGAGTGTACCGAAGTAGGTGAGGAAACGGTCTTTCTCCTGACCGTCAAAATATACTCTGAAGCTCTTTACGTTTTCCATTGTTCCGAACTTCGTTTCTCGGTCTTCCGGTTCGAAGTTGTAGTGATTATCAGAGATGTTGCCTATGAAGTCAAGCTTCCAGCGTTTGTTGGGCTGGTAACTCAGATAGGTCTGATAGTCCAGATAGTTTGGCTTGTATTCGCCTTTGGTTTCCATCGAACCGAGCAGGTAAGAGGTAGTTTTGTAGCGCACGCTGTTGAGCCATGAAAGTTTCTGGGTTCCCAGACCGATGTATGCGTCAGCACCCAGCAGACTGGCTGCCAGACTGCCTTCAACCACCGGCTTCTTGCTTTTTGCTTTCAGGGTTTTGTAGGTGATGTCGAGAGCCGAACTCATCTTGTCTCCGTATTTGGCAGCATATCCTCCGGTTGAGAAACCGATTTTATCTACCATATAAGGGTTGATGACGGAGAGGCCTTCCTGCTGTCCGCTGCGAACCAGGAATGGGCGGAATACTTCTACGTTGTTGATGTATACTGAGTTCTCATCGAAGGCTCCGCCACGCACATTGTATTGCGAAGAGAGTTCGTTGTGGGTACTCACGCCAGCCTGTTGCTGAACCAGACTTTCCACCCCATTTCCGTTGGCAGATGGCGTCATCTTCATGTCCTTAGTCTTCAGCTCCTGTATCTGGTCCGACTGTATTTTCTCTCCCTTGATATTCACCTCATCGAGGGTGGTGGATGCTTCGCGAAGTACCACCTGCAGGGTTTGTTTTCCTCGCGGTCTTCTCAGCACTTTTGTTTTTGTCTTGAAGCCGATATATGAGAATTTTACAACCACGCTGTCTGCAGAATGCAGTTTGAGGCTATAGTCTCCCTTGAGCGAAGTAACGGCAGTCTTTCCCTGGCTAGCCACCGAAACGATGGCAAACTCCAGTGGCTGGTTGTTCTCGTCTACCACTTTGCCGTGAAGGGTAAACTCTTGCGCCATCATCTTTATGGTTGCGATGAGGCATATTGTGAGTATCAATAATCTATTTTTCATACTTTTATTAACGAGAAAAACTGAAAAATATTGTAGATGGTTGCAAGTTTTGATGAATGTCACTGGTTGTAATGCATTTGCGTAAGCCCGATTTGGCAGTCATGACGAGACCATATCTACATCAACCTTTATGATTGATGCAGCAAAGATACATTCTTTTCTGTTTCATAGCTATGCGATTTGTGACAATTGTGTGGATTCGGGAAATAAAGTTGGCAAAAATTATATTTTTATGCCTTATCTTGAAATTCGAAGAAATATTTCCGAAGAATAGAAAATTATCTCCGAAGGATAAAATGATATCTCCGAAAGAGAATTGTTTCCTGATTATATATCCCGGCACAGATTGCTGCAGATGATTTTCTGTTGCATGCAGAACAGAATTTTGGATGTGATTTTTGGGAGGTGAAGGTGAAGGGTGTATTTTTACTCTTTATATTATATTCTTTTTTTTAGGGTTTTTCCGATTTTTGACCCTAGGGTCTTTTTTTCGGTTTTTACCCTAATCCTTCACGCGTATATATAAAAAAGAGTTTTCAAACCTTCACCCTTCACCTTTTTGGCGATTCTTTTGATGATCAGAGAGTTACGGGTGAAGGGTGGTGAAGGCACTTCTTTGCTTTCTTTAAACACTTTTTTGCATTTGGGCATTCTAAGGAGAGTTTGGTTGGGAAAGGAGAAATATGAACTTGCTTAGGAAAAGAGAAAGGAGATTATAAAAAAGCCCGATAAAAGTCACTTTTATCGGGCTGGAATTGTTATGATTATTTACTTGTTAAATGCATAGAACAAACCATCATTCATAGCCATGCGGACCTGGTATAAACCATTGGCATCTGCTGGGACGTTGATCTTCTCGCCACTTGGCAAGCAAGCCTGGATGCTGCCATCCTCGTTGAAGCTGAAAAGCTCACGGATATCGCCATCCTTGCTGTATGACCAACTCTTGTGCTTCTTGTCGAACACAAAGTATGATTTCTCACCATCTGGGTCGGTAATCTCGTAACCATTCTTCAATGTCTTGATGGCATACATGCGACCATCCTTACCCATTACGTCCTTAGTAGTTCCTACCTGGCCAATCACCTTGTTGCCTGTCCAGAACTCGATAGAGTTGAGAACGAGAAGGTCTGCAAATGCACATACTGCGTAAGCTGGAGAGATAAGCACGAAGATAATCTCGTTTACAAACTTGGTGTCTGTTGCTCTCTTGTTCCAGTTAAGTACGGAATTTGTCAGACCAAATGAGCCGATGCAAGAACTGAATGTCAAGGCGCCCAACAGGACTGCGATGACAGGTTTAGTTAAATTTTTCTTCATTGTCATAAATTAATTTATATGTTGAGTATCTTTTACTTCGCAGACTCAAACTCGCGCAAGAAACGAGTATCGTTCTCAGAGAAGAGACGAAGGTCGCTCACGCGATATTTCAAGTTGGTGATACGCTCAACACCCATACCGAAGGCATAACCCGTATAGACATTGCTGTCGATACCGCAAGCCTCAAGATCATGAGGGTCAACCATACCGCAACCTAAAATCTCAACCCATCCGGTATGCTTGCAGAAGTTGCAACCCTTACCGCCACAGATGTTGCAGGAGATATCCATCTCGGCACTGGGCTCTGTGAATGGGAAGTAGCTAGGACGGAGACGAATCTTGGTATCTGCACCAAACATCTCACGGGCAAAGGTAAGGAGCACCTGCTTGAGGTCGGTGAAACTTACGTTCTTATCTACATAGAGACCTTCTACCTGATGGAAGAAACAGTGAGCGCGGGCGCTGATAGC
>UMBJ01021764.1_pt1 | contig 51409 bp, 49 predicted proteins | sample 1963961 | NCBI WGS metagenome assembly UMBJ01 (sample SAMEA4835941, study PRJEB28245) | human gut metagenome | biome: gut microbiome; material: fecal sample | place: Denmark | collected 2008 | reverse complement strand
GACGCTCTTAGGAGCAGTGCGCTTGTTTAATGCTTTTAGCTCTTTCATGATTTGTTTATTTTGTCTTTATTATTTTACTTTCCGTTTTAAATTCCAATCTATTCATCAGATTGTTTTTTTCTGAGTGCAAAGGTAGTAAATATTTCGTTTGATTGTTCCAAAAACAGCGAAAAACTTCACGCAAACCTTTACGCTCCACTCCGGTTCTATACCTATAGAACTGCGCAGGCACAAAATAAAGAAGTAGGGATTTTCCCCCACCCCTTTAGGGGAAATCCCGACCGTGGAAGCAAAAAACATAGTATCTTTGCACCAGAAAAAAGAAACATGAAGTATAACAATTTAAAGATATACGATTATGAAACGAATGATAATAGCTCTGGTAGCCATGTTCATGATGACATTCACTACCGCTTCTGCAATGAGTTATAAGCAGGCAAGACAACAGGCTCTCTTCCTGACAGACAAGATGGCTTACGAGCTCAATCTTACGGAAGACCAGTATGAGGCAGCTTACGAGGTGAACCTCGACTACCTGATGAGTGTAGATACATACGATGACCTGTATGGTGCTTACTGGCGCCAGCGCAATATGGATTTGAGCTATATCCTGCTCGACTGGCAGTATAGAACATATCTCAATGCCACCTATTTCTACCGTCCGCTCTACTGGAATGCGGGCTACTGGCACTTCGTCATCTACGCCCGCTATCCGCGCCGCGACTATTTCTACTTCGGTTGCCCTCACTTCTACGTATCTTACCGTGGAGGTCATAGCTGGCGAGTTAATGGAAACAGAAGCTGGTATCACGGAAAAAGATTTGGCGGCCCTCACCCAGGAGGACATCCTAGAGTAGGTATGAGAGACAGATTCAACCGTGGTGATTACGGCAGAGGAAGATCTTTCGGAAATCTGAACCGCGAGAACAGACCTCAGATGAACCCAAATCGTGGTTTCGGTAATGCAAGCCGCCCTAACAACAACGCTGGCTTCGGAAACAGCAACGACCGTCCACAGAACAATGGTGGTTTCGGTAATAGCAATAGCCGCCCTAACCGCGGGTTCGGCAGCAGCAACAGCAGCACCAGCAACAACCGTGGGTTCGGAAACAGCAACCGTCAGAGTTACAGCAGCTTCGGAAGCGGAAGAAGTAATATCTTCGGGGGCAACCGCAGCAGCATGAGCCGTTCATTCAGCAGCGGGTCTGGCAACCGTGGCGGCGGATTCACCCCTCGCTCTTCTACACCAAGCAAGAGCAATGGCGGTGGAAGTTTCGGACACAGAAGATAAGAAAAGAGAAAGAGTTATAATTTCAAGTTTATAAAGACAGAGAGTTAAGAAAAATCAAGACCTCAAGTAAGAGAGTAAGAAAAATCAAGTACAAAAAATGGGAATTTGCATCGGTTCATACCATTCGCAAATTCCCATTATTATTTTATCAACTTTCAGTAAAAGTTTTACTCCAATCCGAAGAGCGATTTCAAACCGCCATCTACGCCCGAGAATCCCATGAAGGCGAGGCTGAGGAGCGCTGCAGTTACCATGACGATAGCTACGCCCTGCATGCCCTTAGGAATACGGACCAAAGCCTGCTGCTCGCGAATGCCGGCAAAGACAATGAGAGCCAGGGCAAAGCCGAGAGCGGTAGAGAAGGCGTAAACCACGCTCTCAAGCAGATTGTAATCCTTCTGGATAACCAGGATGGCTACACCCAGCACGGCACAGTTGGTAGTAATCAGAGGCAGGAAGATACCGAGTGCCTGATAAAGCGCAGGAGAAACCTTCTTCAGGATAATCTCTACCATCTGAACCAAGGCTGCAATCACGAGGATGAATGCCAGGGTCTGGAGATATTGCAATCCGAACGGATCGAGTACATACTTCTGAACACACCAGGTAATGATGGTTGCCAGGGTCAAGACAAAAGCAATGGCACCCCCCATACCGATGGCTGTATCAACTTTCTTCGATACGCCCAGGAATGGACAGATACCGAGAAACTGCGACAAGACGATGTTGTTGACGAATATCGCAGAGATAAATATCAATAAATATTCCATAATTTCTATTTTATTTCATTGATTTGAAGCGATGCCTACGCTTACTTCTTTACCTTATTAAATATAGCAATGATGTAACCCAAGGTGAGGAATGCTCCAGGAGGCAGGATGAACATCAGAATGTTGGTAGTCTCCGGCAACAGAGTGATACCGAATACACTACCTGCACCGAGTATCTCGCGGGCACTACCCAGGATGGTCAAACCGAGGGTGAAACCCAAACCGCAACCAATGCCATCGAAGAGGCTGGCAATAGGCGAATTCTTGGCAGCAAAGCTCTCTGCTCTACCCAGGATGATACAGTTTACTACAATCAGCGGAATATAAATACCCAGCGCCTGATTGATGCTGTCGGGAGCATAAGCGCTCATCAACATCTGAAGGATGGTTACGAAGGCTGCAATCACTACGATGAAAACAGGGATGCGAACCATATCCGGGGTAATCTTCTTGATACAGGAAATAACAAAGTTGGTACAAATCAGCACCGCCATGGTAGCCAATCCCATAGAGAGACCGTTGATGGCGCTGGTTGTTGTAGCCAAAGTAGGACACATACCGAGAAGCAACACGAAGGTTGGATTCTCCTTGATGAGTCCGTTCATCAAAATCTTAACATTACTCATATCGGTTTATCCTTTCTTTTCGTTATGTTCAACTTTAGATGCACCACTCTCTGCATCTGCTTTCTGAGATGCACCGCTCTCGCCGTCAACATCCTTCTTGGCATAAACGGCATAAGCCTGGTTGATAGCCTTGAGGAAGGCGCGGCTGGTAATGGTAGAAGCGGTAATGGCATCTACGGCATTGCCACTCTTATCGTCCTTAGATACGTGGAGGTCGCCAACCTTTGGAGTCTTACCGATGATGCTACCCTTTCCGTCCTTCTGGAACCAGGTAGCAGCCTTGGCGCCCAGACCCGGAGTCTCTGAAGCCTGAAGTACGGTATAACCCATAATCTTGCCCTCGGTATCGAAACCTACGAGCACCTTCAGATCGCCACCGAAACCACCGGTAGTACTCTCTACGGCAGCACCCAGCTGCTTGCCGCTCTTGTCTGAGCACTTGTGGATGGTGAAAGAGAATTCCTTACCGCCAAACTCCTGCTTCACCTCTTCAGGCTCAGCCACCTGGAGTTCTTCAGTACCCATCACGCTCTTGATACCGGCAGCCAGACTCTGTGCAGCCTTCTCGGCGATAGGACCAGATGTAAGATGATTGATATATGCAAGAACAGCACCTACGATGAGCGCTACGCCCACCAGCACAAGCACCATGTTCTTTAATGATGATTCTAATTTCTGCATGTCTCTGTCCTCCTTATTTCTTAGCAGGCTTCTCACCGAAGCGCTTTGGTTTAATGTATGTGTTAATAAGAGGTGTGAACGCATTCATGATAAGAATGGCGAACGACATACCTTCCGGATAGCTACCCCAGTTACGGATGATGACGGTCAGCAGACCGATGCATACACCGTAGATGAGCATGCCCTTGTGGGTCATCGGAGAGGTTACATAATCAGTAGCCATGAAGATGGCACCGAGCATCAGGCCACCACTGAAGATGACAGCCAGAGGATTGGCATAAACAGGATTAGCCAAATGCATCAAACCGCTGAAAACGAATACGGTAGCGATGATGCTGACTGGAATATGCCAGGTAATGACCTTCTTCCAGAGCATGTAAGCCAAACCGAGCAAGAGCGCAACGGCACAAACCTCACCGGTAGTACCGGCACCGAAAGTATCGCCTGTAGCACCGAAGAGCATGCTCATCGCATCAGGCAACTGGTTGAGAACAGAAGCATCGCCCGTCTTGATGGCGGTCTTCATGATAGCCAGCGGAGTAGCACCCGTTGTAGCATCGGTATAGCTGAGCATCTGTCCAGCCACTGGCCATGAAGTCATCTGGGCAGGGAAGCTGACGAGCAGGAAGCAACGGCCTACCAAAGCGGGATTGAAAGGATTGTTACCCAAACCGCCGAAGCTCATCTTACCTACACCGATGGCAAACAGGGCACCGATGATGATGATCCAGAGAGGAAGGTTACTTGGCAAGTTCATGCCGAGCAAGAGACCGGTGATGATGGCAGAACCATCGAGCAAGCTGGTCTCCTCCTTCAGAAGATATTTTGTAATTGCCCACTCAAAGAAGACGCAGGCTGCCACAGAGGTGAGCAGAACAACTGCTGAACCCAAGCCGAAGAAATAGAAAGATGCGAGGATGGCAGGCCCGAGAGCGATAATCACTCCGTACATGTTCTTCTCTACGCTCTCATTTCCATGAGCGTGTGGCGATAATGAAACGATTAATTTTCCCATTTTATCTTTTAAATTCTTTCTTAAATGAAATTCATTCTTGACGTGAACGCTTACTTCTTAGCGTTGCGAGCTCTGATAATGCCCATTACCGCACCCTTACCATTGATAATATTATCGAGGATAGGACGATGTGAAGGACAGGTGAACTGGCATGAACCGCAGGCAATGCAGGATGTTACCTCCTCTGCCTCCAGGCGCTCATAATCCTTCACTACGCTCAAGGTAGCTAGCAAGTATGGCTCCAGGCCCATTGGGCAGGCATCCACACACTTGGCACAGCGGATACAGGGCTGAGCCTTCTTGCGATGAGCATCAGCATCGGTCAATACGGTGATGGAGTTGGTACCCTTGGTTACCGGTACATCGAGGCTGATTACAGCCTTACCCATCATCGGACCACCAGCCAATACCTTGTTGTCACCCTCAGGCAAACCGCCGCAATTCTCTATCATCTGAGAGAATGGAGTTCCTATACGCACGAGGAAGTTGCCCGGGTTCTTCACCTGCTTGCCGGTTACGGTAGTATAGCGCTCGAAGAGAGGTTTATTCTTCATAACTGCCTGATAAACAGCGAAGGCAGTACCTACATTCTGAACAATTGCTCCAACGTTGACAGGGATAGCTGGAGGAGCAGGAACCTGACGGCGGATAACGGCATCCACCAGCTGCTTCTCACCTCCCTGAGGGTACTTCTTAGCCAGAGGTACAATCTCGATACGAGCGTCATTAGCTGTCTTCTCCTCGAAGAGTTTGATGGCAGCAGGCTTGTTATCCTCGATACCGATGTAGCCCTTCTCTACCTTAGCCGCCTTCATCAGGAGGTTCAAGCCAACGAGAATCTCATCGGCATGCTCCATCATCAGACGATAGTCGGCTGTGATATAAGGCTCACACTCTACACCGTTGATGATGACGCACTCAGCCTTGGCTCCTGGAGGAGGACAAAGCTTGATGAAGGTAGGAAAACCGGCACCACCCATACCAGTGACACCCGCTTCCTTGATGCGGTTTACGATTTCCTCTGGAGTAAGCTCAGTATGAGCCTCAAGCGTCTCGAGTTTATCAGAGCGGTCGATACTCTCCTCCCACTCATCGCCTTCTACATTAATGATAATGCAAGGCTTGCGATAACCGGTAGCATCAATAGATGTATCTACCTTGAACACAGTTCCTGATACGGAACTGTAAATAGGAGCACTCACAAAGCCACCAGCCTCAGCAATGAGTGTACCCACCTTCACCTTGTCGCCCTTGGCAACTACAGGCTTGGCAGGAGCACCGATGTGCTGACCAAGTGGGAAAATAGCCTGCTTAGGGAGAGGAGCTACCTGAGTAGCCATCTCGGCAGTAATCTTATTCTCTTCTGGGTGAACTCCACCAATTCTAAAAGTTCTCAAATTCACGATTATTCCTCCTTTTTCTTAACTGGGAAATTTACTTTTACGAGAGCACCTGTTGGGCATTCATCAACACACTTGGTACACATGCGGCACTTATTGAAGTCAACATAAGCCACATTGTTTTCGATGGTGATAGCATCAAACTTGCAGACCTTCTGACACTTACCGCATCCGATGCAAGCAACGCTACAAGCCTTCTTGGCAACAGCACCCTTGTCGTGGTTTACGCACTGAACGTAAACTCTACGGCCCTTAGGACCCTTCTTGCGGAGCTCGATGATATGACGTGGACAAGCGTTGGCGCAAGCACCACAACCCGTACACTTCTCTTCATCAACCTCAGGAATGCCAGTTTCAGGATTGATAGAGATTGCGCCAAACTGGCAGGCAGCCACGCAATCGCCACAACCCAGACAGCCGAACCCGCAGCCTGTTTCGCCAGCGCCACATGAATTCATAGCTGCACAAGTGTGCAAACCATCATACTCGGCAATGCGAGGACGATTCTCGCAAGTACCATTACAACGAACCACAGCCACCTTTGGCTCGGTATTGGCTACTGCCATACCTAAAAGGTCGGCTACCTTGCCCATCACGTCGGCACCACCTACCGGACACATCAGTCCATCGATAGAACCGGCATCAGCACCCTTCACCAGAGCTGCGGCCATACCAGAACATCCGGCAAAACCGCAACCACCACAGTTGGCACCTGGCAGAATCTCTCCTACCTGGCCCAAGCGAGGGTCTTCTTCGACGGCAAACTTCTTAGATACTCCGAAGAGAACCAGCGCTGCAATCAGCGCGATTGCTCCGAGAACCAAGACAGCAATCAAAATAAAATTCATAATTTTTTGTGTTTTGTTTTGTTATTTTCTTTGTTTTAAAATAAAGGCTCATCGCAGAAACCACAGGAGCACATCACGCACCCTATGTTTCTATAGAGAAGCTCAGCTTGTTTTTAAGTTTGTTTCTGAATAAGTAGAGCACCACATAGTATGGAATGAGAATGCCCAATGCCGAGAGCGCTGCGGCTCCCTCTGAGTGAGTAGCTTTCAGTACACCCACCAAAGCGATCACCATCAGCATCAGCGGCAAGAGATAGCCATAGAAACTGGCTCTGAAGCCTACAGCCGAATCAGCAGTCACCACCACGCTATCGCCTTTGTGGTAGAGAGACGTCTCTGAGGTAGAAACCTCAATCATCTTCTCTTTCGATTCAGATGCAGTACAATGAGCAGCCACCTTGCAAGCGCTGCAGGCTGACGACTGTACGATGCGAATGCACACACAACCTTCTTCTACGCTTTCTACGATGCCAGAATGTTTTATTTTGTTATTCATTTGTAATGTTGAGATTGCATTTTTGCAATTCAAGTGCAAAGATACTACATTATTTAGAAATGGCAAACAAAATCGAAAAGAAAATATAAAAAAAGAAGCGTAAACGTTATCTATACCCTGGAATCAGGCAGTTTGAGAACAAATTAAAAGCAAAAATGCTTTTTTTTTAGCAACTTCTTTTGGTGATATCAATTTTTTATGTACCTTTGCATTGATTATTAAAGAATTGATATGGAAACATTAGAGCAAACAATCATGCAAGTAGAGCGCTTTATCAGAAAAGTGGCTCAAAAGTTCCCAGCGCCAGAATCTGACGACGAGACTTCTCAAATGACCGACATCCACGTAAGGGTTTCGCAAGACAGTGGCGAACTCCTGGCCTTTGACGACGATGACAACGAGATTACCCGCTGCGTTGTTGAGCAATGGATAGAAAACAAGGATGAAGACTTCTACGACGAGGTAGCAAAGCTGCTTCGCGATGTATTGCGCAAACAGGCTGATATCATAGATCATCTCGGCATTCTCAAGCCATACAGCTTTGTGCTCGAAGATGAGGATAAAGAGCATATTGGCGAGCTCTATCTTGCTGACGATGATACGATCATTGTAGGTGGTGACTTGATGGAGAATCTGGACAACGATCTGGATAACTTCCTGAACGACCTGCTGAAAGAATAAAAAAATACAGGATGAAAGGACTACCCGCTCCCCCATCCCAACAAAATAAAAAACCGTTGCACTCTCTCCTATCGAGTACAACGGTTTTTCTGTTTTTAACGGTCTTTCCGTTTATATCATCTAACCAATCTAAAAAGAAATTTTCTTTTTCTTACCTTTACTTTCGTTTCCTACGCGGTCAAGAGCAGTTACTACATACACATATTTCTTGCCACTCACATAAGGGATGCGATAGAAATTATCATAAGTTACTGCCTGGAGTGCAGAAACATCATTGAGATTTACCTTAGCTCCCTTCTCAAAACGATAGATAGCAAAACGGTTCACCTGATCGCCCCACTTTTTCTTGCTAGCCTTAGGAGCCTTCCATACCAGCAGCGGACCTTTCTCGGTCCACATCAGCTTGACACCCTTTACCCCCTTTGGCGCCTTATTATCAAGGAAAGGCATAGAGGGTGGCAATGCTGGATACTTCCAATAATTGTTGCGGAGTGTATGTCCGATATTACCTACATTATCGGCAGCAGTCTGCGCATACCAGAGCACAGTGCCCTTCACATTATTCATCTGCTGATGCAAACGGTGCTTGGCAGGCAACTGATGACTGCGCGGATTGACTGGATCAGCAAACTTGGCTGTACGCTCTATATCTTCACCTATATATAATGGGCGGTTGCCAGCATGCTTATTCCACCAGGTTATGAGCGTCTTGTAATCGGCAGCACGATTGCCAATCTCCCAATAAATCTGAGGCACACAATAGTCTATCCAACCATTATTCACCCAAAGCAATACATCTGCATAAAGATCATCATAATTCTGGAGGCCGAAAGTTTCTGAACCATTAGGATCGGTACGCTTGTTGCGGTAGATTCCGAATGGAGAAACACCAAACTTAACCCAAGGCTTAACGGCATGAATGGATTCGCTGAGCTGCTTTACAAACCGGCTCACGTTATCACGGCGCCAATCACCTATGTTTCGCATGCCGCGCGACTGCTGGCGGAAGAGCTGCTGATCAGGAATCTGTCGTCCGGCCTCTGGATATGGATAGAAATAATCATCAATATGGAATCCATCAACATCATATCGGCTTACAATGTCCACAGCCACCTCGCAAATATAGTCGGCTGCAGCCTGCAACCCAGGGTTCAACAGCGTCAGCTTGCCATACTGAAAACAGAGATCAGGACGCCTCTTCACGATATTCTTCGGCGAAACCTGCTCATAGGAAGTTACGCTATGCTTGGCACGATAAGGATTAATCCAGGCATGAAGCTCCATGCCACGATTATGACACTGCTCTATCATCCACTGCAACGGATCCCAATAAGGAGAAGGAGCCTTTCCCTGCACTCCCGTAAGAAACTTGCTCCAAGGCTCTAAATCACTCTTATACAGAGCATCACACTCGGCTCGAACCTGAAAGATTATCGCATTCACGCCATCCTTCTGCAGTTCATCAAGCTGTCTGGTAAGCATCGCCTGGATCTGCTGCGTACTCTTGCCAAGATACTGTCCGTTAACGCACTGTATCCAGGCTCCACGAAACTCTCGTTTGTTCTGAGCCTTCATTGTTGCCGACGACATCAGCATCATTGCAACAACGAGCATCAAAATCGCTTTCAGTCTTTTCATCTGTTATCTGTTATTTATCAATTTCATTTTTTCCTTTTCATTCTACTGTTTGTTCTTCATCCCTCAGCTTCGGGAGTGAAATATGGTATCTTACAGCCAGCAATCGGATGGCACAGACCACACAGAAAGCTACAATCACCGTAATATAGAGGCTCACACCCAGATAGCTCAATCCCCAATAAGCCAAACCACCGGCGACACAAGCCATCGCATAAATCTCCTTTCGGAAGATGACCGGCTCTTCATTAAGAAGCACATCGCGGATAACACCGCCTGCAGCACCCGTGATACAGCCCATGATGATGGCTACCCAAAAGGAGAAACCACATTCGAGCGACTTCTGGATGCCCGCAATATTGAAAAGCGCCAAGCCCAAGGTATCAAACAGAAACCAGGTATTGTCAAGACGCTTAAGATAGCGGTGGCAAGCAATCACTACCAACTGCGCAAACAGCGTACAAATCAGGTAGATAGGGCTCAACATCCAAAACGGACGCACACCAAGCATCACATCTCGTATGGTTCCACCACCTATGGCTACAGCCACACCACAAACAAAACCGCCCAGCCAATCATAGTGCTTACTTGCAGCCAGACGAATGCCCGAAAGGGCAAAAGCAAATGTTCCAATGAATTCTATCACGCTATGAAGCGTGAGCACGAATTCAGGATCGCCATGTATCATCATTTTCTCGTATCAGTTAGTGTTCTAAATATCAATTTCTAATTATCCATATATCTATTCTAAATCACTAATTCTTGAATCTTTCTCCCCAACAGGTAACCATCCAGTTGTAGAGGCGCTCCTCGGAAGGCGAATGCTGCGCATGCCAGAAGCGGGCATCCTTCAATTCGTCTGGCAGATACTGCTGCTCTGTGAAATGTCCAGGATAATCGTGGGGATACTTATATCCGTCATGATAGCCCAAATCTTTCATCAGTTTGGTAGGAGCATTGCGGATGTGCAGCGGAACAGGCAGATTACCCGTTTGCCGTACAGTAGCCAGCGCATCATTAATGCCCAGATAAGCACTGTTGCTCTTCGGACTCGTGGCCAGATACACCACAGCCTCAGCAAGGGCGATACGCGCTTCGGGCCACCCTATCTTCATCACCGTATCGAAGGCAGCATTGGCAAGCAGGAGTGCATTCGGATTGGCAAGTCCCACATCCTCAGAGGCACTAATCACAACCCTACGGGCTATAAACTGCGGGTCTTCTCCTCCTTCTATCATCCTCGCCATCCAATAAAGCGCAGCATCGGGATCGCTTCCGCGAATACTCTTGATAAAGGCTGAGATAATATCATAATGCATCTCACCCTGTTTATCGTAAGCCAGCGGATTCTGCTGCAACTGCTCTTCTACCATCTTGTCGGTAATCACAATCTCTGAAGATCCGGCAGATTCTACCACCAGTTCCAGGATATTGAGCAGTTTGCGGGCATCTCCACCACTATATCGCAGCAGCGCGCCCGTCTCTTCCAACTTAATATTCTTTTCTCTGAGTTCTACATCCTGCGTAATGGCACGATGCAGAAGCCCTTCAAGATCAGCCTTTTCGAGCGGTTTGAGAACATAGAGCTGACATCTGGACAACAGCGGCCGAATCACCTCGAACGAAGGATTCTCGGTGGTAGCACCTATCAGCGTAACAATACCCTTCTCTACCGCACCCAAAAGCGAATCCTGCTGACTCTTGGAGAAACGGTGAATTTCATCAATAAACAATATAGGAGAAGCCGAATTAAAGAATCTACCACTCTTTGCTCTTTCTATCACCTCGCGGACATCCTTTACGCCACTGGTCACCGCGGAGAGGGTGAAGAACGGCACCTTGATGGTTTGTGCCACGATTTGAGCAAGGGTAGTCTTGCCCACTCCAGGGGGTCCCCAGAGGATAAAAGAGGATATGCGCCCTGCGTCAATCATCTTGCGCAGCACGGCCCCCTCACCTACCAAATGCTGCTGTCCTACATAGTCAGCAAGCGTGTGAGGTCTCATTCTTTCAGCTAACGGTTCACTCATAGTACGTGCAAAGGTAATGAAAAAAATCGAATTCCAAATAAAAAAGTGACCAAAAACACAAAAAAACAGCAAGAAAATTTGGATATATAAAAAGAAGTACTTACTTTTGCACACACAAACATAATTGAAGATGAATAAAGATAAAATATTAACACTGAAGAATGTTACTAAAAGTAGCATTTGGGAATTGCAGGAGAACGATGTGTTCCGTCTTTGGGAAGCAGCAGAAAAGGATGCTGACCTCAAGGATTACCAGAACAAGTATATCGCAGTGATCCGCAGCGCATTCGAAATGGAACCAGTGACGGTAGACCGTCCTGAAGTGATTGACAAACTGATGGCACGCGGCTTTAAGATTGGCACTTTCCGTATCAACGACAAGAAAGAAAAGTATGCCATCAAAAAGCGCCCTATCATGCGTGTTACTGATCTTACTTACGAAAATGTAAGTCACATCACCGCCAATAAGCTCATCGAACTCTTGGAGCGCAACTTTGGTGGTGGCTGGGAGAGTCTGCCTCAGAGCATCCAGGACATCATCGAAAGTAATTTCGACATCAGCACAACTACTCTTCCTGCTGACCGCCTGAAAAAGCCAGGAGGTCTGTACGAGAAGAAACTCGCTGATGACTACGAAGTGCTCGTGGTACCAAAAGGTTCTTGGGTAGAAGCTATCTTTGCCAAGGAGAAGCCAAAGGTAGAAAAGGTTCGCATGAGATTCGATGATGAGAATGATTTGAAACGCAACGACGACCTGCTCGACCCAGACGAGGATGAAGACGAGGATGCACCAGAAATCGAGGATCACTACAACGATCCAGATGAGGATGACGATGCATTCGATGACGACAAGCTTACTGAGGAAAGCTACCGTACTACCTTCGAAGACCCGGAGAACCTCGGTCTTGATGATGCAGAAGACGTAGCCGACGATGATTATTAATTCAGTTTATACATTATTATAATATAAAGAGAAATGAACGCATTAATTGGATTTGTTGCATTGATCGCTGTGGGCCTCGTAGGTTGGGCGATTGCAGAATTTAAGTACAAGGCTTTCACTTTCACCCGTTCAGAAAAGGACATCGAGGAAGAGAAAGAGCTTGAAGAGCAGAAACGCGCAGAGGGTTTCAAGGAGATGAACATCCGCGACATCATGCGCAAAAACTCAACCAATGGTTATAACGCAGTAGGTTAGTATTATGTTAATTTACCTATGCTTATGATACAGTATATCATCATAGCAATCATATTGGCGGCATGCGTCACGTATGCCGCCATTTGTATCTACCGCTCCATCAAACAAGCACGAGAGTGTAAAAACTATCAATGTTCAGGTTGCCCATTCGTTAAGAAATGCCAAAAGAACAAAAAGAAAGAGGCTACTCAACGGAAAGAACAAGAGTAGCTCTCATAAAAGAGCTGCTAAAACTACTTTTACTGTCATGCTACGAGGAAACCAGACAAAAAACAAAGCATTTCAGAACCCGTTCATTATGAGCAAGATACAAAGAAAGTGATTGTTTTAATTAAAAAAGTTGCATAAAAATTTGGTAGAACCAATAAAAAGTAGTACCTTTGCACTCGCAAATCAGAAATGATTATTCTACACAAGGTGTCTTAACCGAGCGGTTAGGTAACGGTCTGCAAAACCGTGTAGAGCGGTTCGACTCCGCTAGACACCTCATAAAAAAGGAAGTTCTTCAATAAGGACTTCCTTTTTTCATATCTACTCTCCCCCATTTTCATTCCTCATTTCTAGGTATTCATCAAAACCCCCATTTTTAGGTATTGCACAATTATAAAAATCTTCGTACCTTTGCAACCGTAAATGATAAACATCAGAACTGAGGTTATCCTACGAGTAGGAATTGCCCCTTGCCAAAAGCAATTCTGGTGAACGTTTGAAACTTTTAGATAATTGAGACAAAGATAGAAATTAAAATCTTGTTCGCTAATAGAAATAATTCATAATGTTTTTGTATAATATGAGAAGGAGTGCTTGTGAAAGTACTCCTTTTATGTATTGGCTTACTACATGGCGATGCATTTTGTTCTATGTCACGACGCACAGACTTTTACATCGCCATGTAATTTCAAAGATATCGGGAGTTTTAAAAAAGCCTGTTACTATTTGATTTTAGCACCAAATGACTTTACAAACTTAATCTTCTTGCCTTTTGCGATGATTGGCTTCTTCCATTCACCACCCAAAATACGGATAACAGCCTTCTTGCCTACAGGAACCGCATCTACAGCCTTCTGCAAATCCATGAAATTGCCTCGACCTTCTGCAGAGACTACATAATCATAATGGCAGACATGAGACTTCAGCGCTGGCACCTGCTCAGCTACAGCATCAGCAAGCGCACCGGCAACCACACGTGCACCATATACATTATAATGGGTATTATCTTTCTTACCCTTAGGAACCTGCGGATTCTCGCCAGGCATAAACCACATATGTAATTTGCGGCTGCCTTCAATACCCATGCCCGTTTCTATATCGTGGGTAATCTTGGTAGCATCAACAAACGGAACATTCAGCTGCTTTGCCACATTGCGGGGAGCTATCACATAAGCTCCGTGGGTGTCGATAAGCGTATCGCTATTAATCTGTTCCTTTCCATCATATACTTTATTGCGAAGCTTCTCGTCATCATCATTCTTCAATTCTGCAGAATAATAGCAGCGACGAACCACCGCATTGAACAGTACAGGAATACCACCCTTGGCACGGGTCTCATTTACATATCTGGCAAGGTTTGCATCAAAAGTAGATCCCGGATAAGTATGACGGTCAGGCATTGGCTTCTCATCGTTATGCCCAAACTGGATAAACACATAATCACCTGGCTTTATTCTATCCAAAACCTTTTTCCATCTTCCTTCATTGATAAAGCTCAAAGAAGAACGACCATTAACAGCATGATTGTCAACAATCACCTTGTCATCAAAAAAGCCTTGCAATACCATCCCCCATCCTCGCTCTGGACTATTTCTAAAACCGCCTTTCTTGGCAGCAGTAGAATCACCTATTACAAAAATCGTTGTTATCTTTGTGCTGGATGTCATCAGCAACGCCAGTATGAATACATATAAAATAGCTTTTATTTTTTTCATTTGTCTGTAGTTTTTAGAAGTTACTAAAATTATAGTTAGGCATACACGCTAAGACATAAAAAGCTCTCGCCCTGCCGCACTGCATATTCACATATACGAGCACGAGAGGACGAGAAAGAGAGTATTATTTATTTACTTTGGCTATCAATTCCTCGGCAGTAACCAAGGTTTGTTCGCCAGTTTCCATATTCTTAAGCGTAACCTTGCCCTGAGCCATCTCATTCTCACCTGCAAGCACCACAAACGGAATATTCTTGGCATTGGCATAGCTCATCTGCTTCTTCATCTTCGCCTTATCAGGGAAGATTTCGGTACGGATACCGGCTGCACGAGCTGCACTTACTATAGGCAGGCAGTAAGCTGTCTCCTTTTCACCGAAGTTGATAAACAGTACCTGAGTAGCATTTACAGCCTCCTTCGGATAAAGGTCGAGCGCACCTAACACATCATAAATACGGTCAGCACCAAAACTGATACCAACACCGCTCAAACCTGGCAAACCGAAAATGCCGGTAAGGTTGTCGTAACGACCACCACCTGTAATACTTCCCATTGGAGTATCAAGCGCCTTCACCTCGAAGATTGCACCCGTATAATAGTTCAAGCCACGAGCCAGAGTGAGATCCAGTTCTATCTCGTTGTTCAAGCCAAGAGTCTTCAAGGTATCGAGGATAAACTTGGTTTCCTCTACACCCTTTAAACCAACTTCTGAACCTTCGAGAACCTTCGCTATCACTTCAAGTTTCTCATCATTAGTTCCTGACAATGAGATGATTGGCTGCAACTTTTCAATGGCATCTTCAGAAATGCCGTCATTACGCAACTCTTCGTTTACATTGTCAAGTCCGATTTTATCAAGCTTATCGATGGCCACTGTGATATCTACAATCTTCTCAGCCTCGCCGATAACCTCTGCAATACCGGTAAGAATCTTGCGGTTATTAATCTTGATGCATACACGAACACCAAACTTAGTGAACACGGTATCAACAATCTGCATCAACTCGACCTCATTCAGGAGAGAATCAGAGCCAACCACATCGGCATCACACTGATAGAACTCACGGTAACGTCCCTTCTGAGGGCGGTCTGCACGCCATACTGGCTGAATCTGATAACGTTTGAAAGGCATCTGCAACTCCTCGCGGTGCTGCACTACGTAACGTGCGAAAGGAACTGTCAGGTCATAACGAAGACCCTTCTCACAAAGTTTCGCTGCTAATTTGAGTGATCCAAGAGAATGAATATCCTCATCGCTCACCTTATTCATATAGTCGCCTGAATTCAATATCTTAAAAAGCAGTTTATCACCCTCTTCACCATACTTGCCCATCAAAGTCTGAAGGGTTTCCATGGCAGGAGTTTCAATCTGCTGGAATCCATAAAGAGCATACACTTCCTTGATGGTGTTGAAGATGTAGTTGCGTTTCGCCATCTCAACAGGACCAAAATCTCTCGTGCCCTTTGGTATACTTGGTTTCTGAGCCATTTATTAATGTTTAATATGAATGTTAAATGTTTAATGTCTAGCGCCATGTAAACCCCTCAAAGTAAACATTAAACACTAAACATTAAACACTATATAAATTACTTGCGTACAATAGTCTGAGCACGGTCTGGACCGATAGAAATGATACCGATCTTAGTCTCAAGGAACTCTTCTACGAAAGCAATATAATCCTTGAACTCCTGTGGGAACTGATCTTCAGATGTGAACTTAGTCATATCTGTCTTCCAGCCCTTGAACTCCTTGTAAACAGGTTCTACATCATCGATTTCGTATGGGAAATCTGTTGTAACAGAACCATCCTTCAACTTATATGCCACGCATGCCTTGATGGTATCGAAGCCATCGAGCACGTCGCTCTTCATCATGATAAGCTCGGTAACACCATTCACCATGACAGAATACTTGAGCTGTACAAGATCGCACCAGCCACAACGACGCTCACGACCGGTAACAGCACCATACTCATGACCGAGGTCACGGATCTTGTCACCAGTCTCATCGAAAAGCTCTGTAGGGAATGGACCTGCACCAACACGTGTACAGTAAGCCTTCATGATACCATAAACATTGCCGATGCGGTTAGGGCCGATACCCAGACCTATGCAGGCACCTGCACAGATAGTATTAGAAGAAGTAACGAATGGATAAGAACCGAAATCAACATCGAGCATAGTACCCTGCGCACCCTCGCAGAGGATATCCTTGCCAGAACGGAGCACCTTATTGATTTCTACCTCGCTATCAATAAGTTTAAACTGCTTCAAGTATTCGATGCCCTCCATCCAGGTCTTCTCAACCTCTGTGATATCGAAGTCGGTATAACCGAGACTTGCGATGGTTTTGAGATGAGCAGCCTTGTGAGCAGCATACTTCTCCTCGAAATTGTCAAGGATATCGCCTACGCGAAGACCGGTACGGCTAACCTTGTCAGTATAAGTAGGACCGATACCCTTACCAGTAGTACCTACCTTGTTCTTTCCCTTAGAAGCCTCGATAGCAGCATCGAGTACACGGTGAGTAGGCATGATGAGATGTGCCTTCTTAGAGATGTAAAGACGGCTCTTCAAATCATGACCGCTCTTCTCAAGATCCTTAGCCTCACCCATAAAGAGGTCTGGAGCCAAAACTACACCATTGCCGATGATGTTCACCTTACCACCTTGGAAAATACCAGAAGGGATAGAGCGAAGCACATACTTCTCGCCCTCAAACTCCAATGTATGTCCAGCATTAGGACCACCCTGGAAACGAGCAATGACATCATACTTAGGGGTCAACACGTCAACCACCTTACCTTTACCTTCATCGCCCCACTGCAAACCCAGCAGGACATCTACTTTACCTGTGTTCATTTTTTATCTTTTTATCTTGATACTTATTCTTTTTTGCGTTTGCGAGTCATCTTGCTTTGACAGCCGCTGCATACGCCATAGATGTAAAGAGCATAAGCATCTTTACGAAAGCGCTGCATCCTAATATCCTTCACAGCTGCCGTAACCTGCGGTGCTACAATTTCGGTTACCTTGCCACAAATCGTGCAAACCTGATGCACATGATTGTCCTCGCTATAACTGGCCTCATACTTGGTGCCGTCTGCCAGACTGTGCTTTACCACAAGCCTTAGTTCCAGGAACAGATGCAATGTGTTATAAAGCGTAGCCCTGCTAACGCGAAAATTCTTTTTCAGTAGCTCTCTGCCCAAATCTTCTATCGAGAAATGCTCTCCCATAGAATAAATGGTGTCGAGGATAGTGGAACGCTCCGGAGTGCGCCGGTGATGATTGCTCTCCATATAATTGTCCAAAACCTCATGAGCTTTTGCTAAAATTTCTTCACTCATAATCCTTGTTAGTTACATAAAACGCACAAAGATACTCATTATCTACGACATAGAACAATATTTAATTTTAAAAAATCTAAATTTGCCTCAATTCCTCATAGATACGCTGAACCGGAAGCCCCATCACATTAAAATAACTCCCCTTCAACCCCGTACAACCTATGTAACCAATCCATTCCTGAATACCATAGGCGCCAGCTTTGTCAAACGGCTGATAATGATTTATATAATAACTGATTTCATCATCAGAAAGCGGTTTGAACGTCACTTCTGTTGTTACTGAAAAGGAACGCTGCTTATGCTGGGTAGTAAGACAAACACCTGTAACTACATGATGCGTCTTTCCGCTCAACATCTTCAGCATTCGTCTGGCATCTTCAGCATCACGAGGCTTCCCGAGAATGACTCCCTTTCCTTCCTGGTCATTCTGTTCGCCAGCTGTTGGCGCAATCACAACCGTATCTGCTGTAAGAATCAAAGTTTCTGACTCGTCCAACTCTTCAACACTATTATTTCCGTTCAAAAGCGGACGATAAGCCTCAGCCTTTTTCTTGCAGATGAATTCTGCCACCTGATAAACGTCGAGGTCAGCAGGATAACTTTCATCAATACCACTAATCACCTTCACCTCAAAAGGAATATCCAAACCTGCCAGAAGTTCCTTGCGACGAGGCGAATTACTCGCCAAAACGATCTTATAATTCATCTATTTTAAACCTTATTACTTTGAACTTTATGATTAAAATTCAGTTGCAAACTTTCTACTACAAACTATCAACTTTCAACTATTAACTAAATTCTACCAGCCAAACGCCTTAGCATCTGAAAGCCATAAACCCTTGGCTCTCAGTACCTGTTCTACGACATCACGTCCCACACCATCACCTCCGTTACAAGCCGAGATATAAGTAGAAATTTCTTTAATATCGGAGCATGCATCTGCTGGGCAACATGGACATCCGCAACGACGCATTATCTCATAATCAGGAATATCATCACCTACATATATTATTTCCTCATCTGTAATTGAATATTTCTGCTTGAACTCCTCATAAGTCTTTATCTTTACAGAACACCCCATGAAGATATCCTCTACACCAAGATTTTCATAGCGTACCTGTATGGCATGAGAATTACCGCCTGTCAGAATTACGATACGAACACCTTTCTTCTGAGCCAGCTGAATGGCATAGCCATCTTTGATATTAACAGTACGCAAAGGTTCGCCGGCACTGGAAAGCGTGATGGTCTGTCTTGACAGTACTCCATCAACATCAAAGATGATTGCTTTTATCTTATTTAAATCGTAATTTATCATATTTATTTCTTTTTTTAGAACTTAAATTCTTAACTGCAAACTTAAACCGACAACCGTTTTATCTCTTGAACTTGAATATGCTTTTGCTCATCATTTTATAAATCTGCTGTAGTTCTGGCTGTTTTTCAAGAAGTTGCATTTGTTTTTCCATCACATTTCTATCATCACGAACTGCCGGTCCCGTCTGCACTTCAGCTGCCGAATGCGAAGAAGCCTTGTCCATAGTTTCCATAACCAGAGGACGGAGAACACTGCCAGGAATATGATGATTTTCGAGAATCTGCTGGCCTATAGCTACGCAATGATTCGCAAAATTACAAGCAAAAACAGCTGACAGGTGCAGATACTTACGATTATCAGAATCCAATTCATAGACACTACGAGAAATCTGTTCTGCCAACCTCTTCAGGAAAGAAGTTTCGAAAGCACCACATCCCTCAATGAAAATAGGAATATTTTCGAATGCAACCTTTTTATCTTTCGTAAATGTCTGCATCGGATAAAATACGCCATAATGACGGGCATAATCTTTGAAAACATCCATCGGCATGGAACCAGCTGTATGAACAAACATCTTATCTTCTCTTCCTTTGCATAGTTCAGGAATAAGCATTTCAAGCGCATCATCCTTCACTGAAACTATGTACAAATCTGCATCACAGACCACCTTACTCATCTCATTGACAGGCTCACAATTCACCTTCTCAGCCAATAGAGAGGCCGACTCTCTAGTTCTACTGAAAACTTGCACAATCTGATGTTCTGATTGCGATATTTCGAGCGCAAGATTGGTAGCAAGATTACCTGCCCCAATAAACACTATTTTCATACGTAATTTTGTTTAAAGTTTTACTTTTTATGCAAAAATACTAAAAAATAACGATAGAGAAGCCCTTTTTCTTGCTTTTTTATGATAAATTTATTATTTTTGCCTTCGTGAGAAAATATGATGTAGAAATATATGGTAAACTGGAAGAAATGCCGCATTTATTGGAAGGCGACTTTTTTCATAGCTTGGAGCTTTTTCAGATTCTTGAAAAAACACCCGGCATAACCCCTTTTATGGCTGTCGCCACACAGGAGAACAAGGTAGTAGGACAAATGCTCGTCATCCTCTATCACCGCAAATCATTATTCCCACCTTATTTATATACGCACGCACACGCGTACGGAGAGGGACTTTATGCACCCGATGCTGAACAGAATGCTATTTTCCCATTGTTACTCCGCAGCATAACTATTCACTTACACAAACGACTCTGCTTTTACATCGAGTTCTCCCGAATGAGCAAAAAGATGCTGGGTTACCGGGAATTCAGAAAATTGGGCTATGTACCTATTGCCTGGCAAGAGATACATAACTCCCTACACAGCAAACTTCCCCAAGAGCGACTCTCAGACAAACAAATTGCTATGATTGAAAAAATGAAGAAAAAGGGAATAAGTTGTAGAGAGGCAACTTCACCCGAAGACATCCATCGTTATCACCAGTTGCTCAAAAATTATTATCGGCTGAAACTTCGCCGTTTTGTTCCTGACGAAACATTCTTTCAGAAACTGAGTACAAGTAGCAATGCCAGAAACGTCATCATCACCTATAAGGACAAAGTGATTGGCGGCTATACCTGCATCTACAACCAAGGCAATGCCTTTCTTTGGTTTTCTGCATTCAAGAGAAAGACTTACATCCATCTGCATCCGGACACAATGACCATCTGGCAAGCACTCTCTGATGCACAGGAGCAGGATGCCCAACACCTCCACTTTATGGACGCAGGACTTCCGCTTAAGAGTAATCTCTACCGTGAATTCATTCTCGGTTTCGGAGGCAAACCTGTTACCAAGTTTCGCTGGTTCCGCTTCTATCCAAAAGTTATAAACCCGCTCCTCCACTGGCTATACAAGGAGTAAGGAGAAGAGGTTCCGTGAGCCTATATAAAGCATCTCCGAAACCTCTTTCTCTTTTTTAAGCGTAATTATACATACGCTCAAAAAGTACATTTTGTATATTAAAGCCAACGCCTCTACTCTTTCAAAGCACGGTCAAGCTGCTCCAAGCCGCGCTCTGTACAGAATCCACGAATCAGGCACAAAATATAATTGTCGTATATCTCCTGCATCGAATGAACACGATAGAGCTGATGGTGCATGATTTCCTCCATCATCACATGTCCTACGTCCATAACAACATTGAAGTCTACATCCTTACGGAAAAGCCCCTCCTTTACACCAGCCTCAAAGAAACGTACACTCTCCTCCCGTTCATGAGCATGATTTTCCTGGAAGAATTTCACTACACGAGGCATCTTATGAACCTCCTCATAAAAAAGAACGCCCACCATCCCATTGCGCTCCATCTGCAATTTATAGACATAGCTGATAATATCTATCACATTCTTCGCTTGGGTCTTGGCGAAATTCTCTAACTTCGAACGATTTTCTTCTAGCTGACGCATCATACCAGCAAGCAACAATTCTTCTTTGTCACCAAAAATCTCGTACACAGTTCTCTTAGATACATGAAGTCCCTGTGAGATTTCATCCATCTTAACAGCTTTTACACCACGCTTATAGAATTCAGGCATCGCATAAGAGATAATTCTGTCTTTCAGTTCTTGTCTATATTGATTGATTTCTGTCATTTTACTTGTTTGAAGACTATTTTTGTGCAAAGATACAAAAAAAATCAAAAAACCATTCTTTTTTACTAAGTTTTTTTGTACCTTTGCACAAACTTTTAAATTTCGTGCGAAAAATCCACGAATATGAAAGAAAAATAAACTCTAAACCAATATATTGTTATGGTAAAAATTACAAAAGAGGCGGCTTTAAGTTATCACGAGACTGGTCGTCCTGGCAAGATTGAGGTTAAGCCAACAAAACCTTATCACACACAAACGGATCTGAGCCTTGCTTATTCTCCTGGCGTGGCATTCCCATGTCTTGAGATCCAGCAGAACCCAGACGATGCATACAAGTATACTGACAAGGGTAACCTGGTTGCTGTTATCAGTAATGGTACAGCAGTGCTCGGACTTGGCGATATCGGTGCCATGAGCGGAAAGCCAGTAATGGAAGGTAAGGGATTGCTTTTCAAGATTTATGGCGGTGTGGATGTCTTCGATATTGAAATCGATGAAAAAGACCCAGAAAAGTTCTGTGAAACCGTAGAGAAAATCGCTCCTACATTTGGTGGAATCAACTTGGAGGACATCAAGGCACCTCAATGTTTCTACATCGAGGAGCGCCTGAAAAGAACTCTCGATATCCCTGTAATGCACGATGACCAGCATGGTACTGCTATCATCTCTGCAGCAGGTTTGAAGAACGCTCTTGAGGTAGCTGGCAAGAACATTGCCGATGTGAAGATTGTCGTAAATGGTGCTGGTGCAGCTGCTATCAGCTGTACAAAACTCTACGTAGCACTTGGTGCACAGGTAAAGAACATCGTTATGCTCGACTCTAAGGGTGTCATTACCAGCGACCGCGAAAATCTGACAGAGCAGAAAAAGCTCTTTGCAACAGACCGCCGCGATGTCCATACACTCGAAGAGGCTGTGAAAGGCGCCGATGTATTCGTAGGCCTCAGCAAGGGTAACGTGCTCTCCAAGGATATGATTCGCTCTATGGCAGACAACCCTATCGTTTTCGCTCTTGCCAATCCAGTACCTGAGATCAGCTACGAGGACGCTATGGACAGCCGCCCTGACGTATTGATGTCAACTGGCCGTTCAGATTATCCTAACCAGATTAACAATGTAATCGGTTTCCCATACATCTTCCGTGGTGCACTCGATGTTCACGCCCGTGCTATCAACGAAGAAATGAAGATGGCTGCTGTTCATGCAATTGCCGATTTGGCTAAGCAGCCGGTTCCTGATGTAGTAAACGATGTTTACCACGTTAACGACCTTACATTCGGTCCTAAATACTTCATTCCGAAACCTGTAGATCCACGTTTGATTACAGAAGTTTCTGCCGCCGTAGCTAAGGCTGCAATGGAAAGTGGTGTGGCTCGCACCCCTATCACAGACTGGGAGAAGTACAAGCAGGATTTGCGCCAGCTGCTTGGTCAGGAGACCAAACTGACCCGCAAACTCCACGATACAGCGCGCCTTCACCCACAGCGTGTAGTATTCGCAGAAGGTGGCAACCCAACCATGCTGAAGGCTGCAGTCCAGGCAAAGCAAGAGGGTATCTGCCAGCCAATTCTGTTGGGTAACCCAGACCGTCTGAACCGTGTTGCTAGCCGTTTGAAACTTGACCTTTCAGATATTGAGATTGTAGATATGCGTGCCGATAACGAACAGGGCCGCCGTGCAAAGTTTGCCAAGCATCTGGCAGAGAAGCGTGCTCGCGAGGGCTACAGCTTCGAGGAAGCTTATGATAAAATGTACGAGCGCAACTACTTCGGTATGTCAATGGTAGAACAGGGTGATGCTGACGCATTCATCACTGGTCTTTACACAAAGTACAGCAATACTATTAAGGTGGCAAAAGATGTAATTGGAATTCGTGAGCCATATAAGACTTTCGGTACCATGCATATCCTTAACACCCAGAAGGGTATTTATTATATCGCAGATACGCTCATCAACCGCCACCCAGACGAAGATGTGCTGATTGATGTTGCCAAGCTGTCTGCAGGTACAGTGAAGTTCTTCAACGAAGAGCCGGTTATGGCCATGTTAAGCTACTCTAACTTCGGTACAGACAATATTGGCTCACCTGTTAAGGTAAAGAAAGCCGTTGCTGAGATGCAGAAGGAGTTCCCGGAACTCGCTATCGATGGTGAAATGCAGGTAAACTATGCACTCAACAAGGATCTGCGCGATGAGAAGTATCCATTCTCCCGCCTCAAGGGCAAAGACGTCAACACTTTGGTGTTTCCTAACTTGAGTAGCGCCAATGGTGCATACAAACTTCTCCAGGGTTTGAATCCAGAAGCTGAGATTATCGGCCCTATCCAGATGGGATTGAATAAGCCTATCCACTTCACTGACTCAGAAAGTAGTGTACAGGATATTGTAAACATCACAGCAGTAGCTGTCATTGATGCTTATGTAGAGAAAATCAAGAAGCAGAAGTAATCACTTCTTTTTCCTGATTCAAACAAACAGAATAGGATAATAGTATCTTCCATAAACAGGTTGGCACTTCTGTGCCAACCTGTTTTTATTTTCTCTTCTTCACTACTCGTCTCGAAAGTTCGTCTCTTTATACTTTTAAAGATATCTAAACAAAAAAACAACAGAATTGCAATCGATTACACAGCCTTTCTCACTAAAATAAGTTAATTTATGCCATTGTGCGCCCACACAATAGAATTATAACAAAAATAATCAAATAAATATTTGGTGATTTGAAAAATATCATGTACCTTTGCAGCCAGTTATCCTGAAAACAATCTTTTTACCTTAATGGAAACTAATACCTATTGAAGATTTGGAGCGGTAGCCTGTGAAGGTCATCGCTTTTTTCTTTTTATACACCTCCTCCATCAAATAGCATATAGCATATATTGTCCCAAGAAGAAAGTATACAATTAAAAGGTAATATCACTTGAGTCGGAAGACTTGCTGACTGCAGTCAGCAGACCTGTCGACTATAGTGAGCAGAGCTGCTGACACTAGTCATAACTTTAACGAAGGTATCTTCTTGAACCAAAGAAGTCGTATCCTTAAACCTAAGAAGACATCTCCTTGAACCAGAGAAGACATATCATTGAGCCAGAGGAGACATATCATTGAACCTAAGGAAGTATATTATTGAACCCAATAAAGAACATTATACTATTCACGAGTCCCTTATCTGGTAGCAAATAATCGGTATTCTTATAAAAAACAGGCTTTTCTGTTAAATCTTTTTAAAAAACAATCTTTATTTCCCCAACATTTTGTTCATATCAAAGATAATTTGTAATTTTGCACCCCGAATGCTCATGGATTGGGCAAATGTTACAGAAAAGTTTAGTTCGAAGGGGCTCAAAGAAGATCCGGCACAATGCAGGACGCCTCCCGAAGAAACCCGTTTATATAATTAATTTAATGTACGCAATTGTAGAAATTAACGGTCAGCAGTTCAAGGCTGAGGAGGGCAAGAAGCTCTTCGTACATCACATCAAGGATGTTGAGGCAGGTCAGACTGTTGAGTTCGACAAGGTTTTGCTCGTTGACAAAGACGGCTCAATCACTGTCGGTGCACCAGCTGTAGAGGGTGCAAAAGTAGTAGTAGAAGTAGTGAACCCACTCGTAAAGGGTGACAAGGTAATCGTCTTCAAGATGAAGCGCCGCAAGGACTATCGCAAGAAGAACGGTCATCGTGCTCAGTTCACTGAAGTATCAATCAAATCTGTAATCGCTTAAAATTAGGAGGAATTAGAAAATGGCACATAAAAAAGGTGTTGGTAGTTCTAAGAACGGCCGTGAATCAGCTTCACAAAGATTAGGCGTTAAGATCTGGGGTGGTCAGAGCATCATCGCAGGTAACATCATCGTTCGCCAGCGTGGTAACAAGCACTTCCCAGGTGAGAATGTAGCTCAGGGTAAGGATGATACATTGTATGCTTTGGCAGATGGTATCGTTTACTTCCACAAGGGCCGCAAGGACAAGAGTACAGTTTCTGTTCTCTCTCCAGAGGTTTACGCTGAGAAGACCAAAAAAGCTGACGCTTAATTTTTAAAGTTTTAGAAAAAACTATTCCAAACAAACAATATAGAAGCCTGCTCATACCTAGAGCAGGCTTTCTTCGTTTATATAAGTTTTTAGGCAAGGATTACACCACCCCCTTTCTAAGCTCCTTAACCCTATAAAACCACAAAAAAACTTTAATTCTACCCTTCCCTGTAAAAAAGTCAGCATTTTTTTACGCTATCACAAATATTTTTTGTACTTTTGCCTACAAATAGTAAATTATTTAATTAAAAGACATTTTATGCTTACACTTAAACTTATCAGTGAGGAAACTGAACGTGTAGTTAAGGGTCTCGAAAAGAAGCATTTTCCAAATGCTCGTGAGGCCGTAGAGAAAGTTTTGGAGTACGACAAGATTCGTCGTGAAGCTCAGCAGAAGTTGGATAACAACAAGCAGCAGGCAAACCAGTTTGCTAAGCAGATTGGTGCCCTTATGAAGGAAGGTAAGAAAGAGGAAGCTGAGAGCGCAAAGGCTCAGGTAGCTATGCTCAAGGCTGACGCTAAGGCTCTTGAAGAGATCATGGAGAAAGCACAGAACGATATGACCAACCAGTTGCTCGAAATTCCTAACATCCCTTGCGAGCAGGTTCCTGAAGGTAAGGACGCAGCCGACAACGTTGTTGTGAAAGAAGGCGGCGAAAAGCCAAACCTCGGCGAGGATGCTCTCTGCCATTGGGATCTCTTGAAGAAGTATAATCTTGTAGACTTCGACCTCGGCGTTAAGATTACTGGCGCAGGTTTCCCTGTATATATCGGCAAGATGGCTCGTTTCCAGCGTGCGCTTGAGGCATTCTTCCTCGATGAGGCTCGCAAGAGCGGATATCTGGAGATTCAGCCTCCTTACGTAGTAAACGAGGACTCTGGTCGTGGTACCGGTCAGTTGCCTGACAAGGAAGGTCAGATGTATCATGCTAATCTGGATAATCTCTTCCTCATCCCTACTGCTGAGGTTCCTGTAACCAACATCTTCCGCGATGTTATTCTCGATGAGAAAGATCTCCCTATCAAGCGTTGTGCTTACTCAGCTTGTTTCCGTCGTGAAGCAGGTAGCTATGGTAAGGACGTTCGCGGTTTGAACCGCCTGCACCAGTTCGACAAGGTAGAGATTGTTCGCATCGATAAGCCAGGTCACTCTTACGAGAGTTTGAACGAGATGCTCGACCATGTTGAAGGTCTTTTGAAGAAGTTGGAATTGCCATACCATATCCTCCGTCTCTGCGGTGGTGATATGAGCTTCACCTCTTCTATCTGCTACGACTTCGAGACATGGAGTGCTGCACAGGGTCGCTGGTTGGAAGTTTCATCAGTATCTAACTTCGAGAGCTATCAGGCTAACCGTCTCCACTGCCGCTATCGCCATACAGATGACAAGAAGATTGAACTTTGCCACACATTGAATGGTTCAGCTCTTGCTTTGCCACGTATCGTAGCAACCATCTTGGAGAACAATCAGACCCCAGAAGGAATCCGCGTACCTAAGGTATTGGTTCCATACTGTGGTTTCGAGATGCTTGATGACAAAAATTTCGATTAATTTGAAGTATCGGTAAGACTTTCAGTTTTTCTCGATTATACAAAACATTCGAAAAACAAAAATAACATATATTGTACGAGGATAACTTCGACTGCCACAAAGGTAGCCGATGTTATCCTTTTGCATTTTTAAATAGCCCATGAACAAGATTATCAAGAAAGTACAATACTCAGAGAAAGTATTCCGCTTCGATGTAGAAGCACCGCTTATAGCCAAGAGCCGAAAGGCAGGTAACTTTGTTATCATCCGTGTAGACAACAACAGCGAGCGCATGCCGCTGACCATCGCTGATGCTGACATTGAGAAAGGAACCATCACACTGGTTGTGCAGAAGGTAGGTCTTTCATCTACCAAACTCTGTGCATTGAATGAAGGCGATGAGATTCACGATGTGGTGGGACCACTTGGAAATCCTACACATATCGAGAACTTCGGAACAGTCATTTGTGCCGGAGGTGGTGTAGGCGTAGCTCCTATGCTCCCTATCATCAAGGCACTGAAAGCCGCAGGAAACAGAGTCCTTTCCGTAATTGCGGGTAGGAACAAAGACCTCGTGATTATGGAAGATGAAGTGCGTGCATCTAGCGATGAGCTCATCATCATGACCGATGACGGAAGTTACGGCGAGAAGGGTGTTGTAACCGTAGGAATCGAGAAGTTTATCAATCAGGAGCATATCGATAAGGTTTTCGCCATCGGTCCTCCTATCATGATGAAGTTCTGCTGTCTCCTGACCCAGAAATATAATCTTTCCACAGACGTTTCGCTCAATACCATCATGGTGGATGGAACCGGTATGTGCGGTGCCTGCCGCCTGACCATCGGTGGCAAGACCAAGTTTGTCTGCATCGACGGTCCTGAGTTTGACGGCGCTCTGGTAGATTGGGACGAGATGTTCAAGCGCATGGGCACTTTCAAGGATGTTGAACGCGAAGAGATGGAACACTTCGAAGAGCACCTTGCAACTGTAGACGCAGAAAAGAAGAAAGAAACTACGGATGTAATCATGGACGTAGAACCTACAGATGCGAGCATCGAAGAGTTGACCGACCGTAACGCTGAGTGGCGCAAGGAGTTACGCGCTTCGATGAAAGCAAAAGAACGTACAGCTATAGAGCGCGTAAAGATGCCAGAACTTGACCCTCTTTATCGTGCCACAACCCGTACGGAAGAGGTAAATATCGGTTTAACCAAGGAAATGGCTTTGACCGAAGCCAAGCGCTGTCTCGACTGTCCTAAGCCTACCTGTATGGAAGGTTGTCCGGTAAGCATCAACATTCCTTCCTTCATCAAGAATATTGAGCGAGGCCAGTTCCTTGCCGCAGCCAAGGTTTTAAAGAACACCTCTGCCCTACCTGCCGTTTGCGGACGAGTTTGCCCACAGGAAAAGCAATGTGAAAGCAAGTGTGTACATCTCAAGATGAACGAGCCTGCTGTAGCTATCGGATACCTGGAGCGTTTTGCTGCCGATTACGAACGCCAGAGTGGAAACATCTCTGTACCAAAGTGCGATGAACCTAATGGCATCAAGATAGCCGTAGTTGGTTCAGGACCTTCCGGATTGAGTTTTGCAGGCGATATGGCAAAGAAGGGATTCGACGTTACCGTCTTTGAAGCATTACACGAGATTGGCGGTGTATTGAAATATGGTATTCCTGAATTCCGTTTGCCTAATGCTATCGTAGATGTAGAGATTAAGAATCTTCAGAAGATGGGCGTAAAGTTCATTACAGACTGCATCGTTGGCAAGACCATTTCCGTAAAAGATCTAGAAGAACAAGGATTCAAGGGAATCTTCGTTGGCTCAGGTGCGGGTCTGCCCAACTTCATGAATATTCCTGGAGAGAATGCCTTGAACATCATGTCTTCTAACGAATATCTTACCCGTGTAAACCTGATGGATGCAGCCAATCCTCATAGCGACACCCCTATCAACTTGGGTAAGAAGGTGGTTGTTGTAGGCGGCGGAAATACAGCTATGGACAGTTGCCGTACTGCAAAACGACTCGGAGCAGACGTAACCTTGGTATATCGCCGTTCGGAGGCAGAAATGCCTGCCCGACTCGAAGAGGTGAAGCATGCCAAGGAAGAAGGAATCAACTTCTTTACATTGCACAATCCTAAAGAATATGAGGCTGATGAGAAGGGCGCAGTAAAGGCTGTAGTTCTCGATGTGATGAAGCTTGGCGAACCTGATGCCAGCGGCCGTCGTCGTCCAGAAGCTACAGGAGAGACCATCACGCTGGAGTGCGACCAGGTAATTGTTGCCGTAGGAGTAAGTCCTAATCCACTCGTTCCACAGAGTATCGAAGGCTTGGAACTCGGCCGGAAGAACACCATTGCCGTAAACGACCAGATGCAGAGTTCCATCGAAGAAATCTACGCTGGCGGCGATATCGTACGAGGAGGAGCCACAGTAATCCTTGCCATGGGAGACGGCAGAAAGGCCGCTCTCAATATGAGCGAAAAATTATTGAATAAGAAATAAGAAAACAGGAAACAATAAAGGGCAGCCATGCATCACGCAGACTGCCCTTTCCTTTTCTCGTATGTAATGTTATAAAATGAAATGTAGTTCGTACATATATTTATTAATAATTGGACTCAAACACTATTTCAGATTAATACGGAGTCCGAACTGGAGATTAAAATTCCACTTCTTATCTTTAAACGTATTTTCTATTTCGCTGCCATTATCAAAATAATATTTTGCACCTGGCTCAATATAGAAGCCCACTTGTGGTGTAACATCATACTGTGCACCAAGCGAAGCCTTACCCGAGAACTGAACGCCATCACGTTTCACGTCCTCTTTACGACCAGAAACCTTTGTATCATTCTTTACGTTGAAATCGGCTTCTCCACCCGCCATTACGTACGCATGAAAGCCTCCCGTGCTCCAAACCTCATAGTTTAAACCAAGTGGAACACCCACATAATGCAAAACCTGATGTGTATCAAATTCTGAAACACCATAAGATTTGAAATCAGAAGCAACACGCGTATATACGACACCGGTACTCAAAGACAAACGAGGCGCAAGTCCGATACCAACCTGAGCACCTATAGCCAAAGGAGCATGATGTTTCGCTTCAACATATTTCGGTATTGCATATCTTAAAGGAGAAGCAGCAGCCAGGAAAACGCCATGATCAGCAAAGCCATCACCATCAAGAGGATCTGAAGACGCATACATGCCGTTTGACATTCCATCACTGCCAGAGCCCAGACTTACATTCTCTGCATACAGGTTCATGGTCCAGTTCTGTTCATACTTATCCTTATAACTGCGTTCAAAATGACCATCCTGCGCCCTGCCTGCATAAAGCTTCTGCCCACCATCTGCTTCCAACGGCTTGGTTGCATGATTAGAAGAAACGGCCATCTGTCTGTCAGAATCCTCATTTTGCTTTTGCAAAACAGATAATTCCCGACCATTTACCTCTGCATTAACAGACTGTTCTGGCATTTCTACCTCTGCTGCAAACATTACTTCATTATCTGCAGCAACAGTCCTCTCCTGGAAAGAGACAGAAGATTTACTATGGTTCAATTGACGCCCCGATGAATGGCGATTCACCTGATGTGCAGATGCATTGTTTTCGGCAAGCAAGATAGCATTTTCACTTCCTGCCGATTGTGCTTCTGCACGGACAGCAGAAGAAGTCCTGCTTGAACCTGATGCTGTAGAGAAAGAACTCTGAACAGCTAAGTTAGCCTGTCCCGATTCATCATCATGCAGATAAACATAACTGCCTCCTACTCCCAATAAAGCAATCGCTGCAGCTACTGACCATCTTTTCAAGACAACATAACGAGTCTGTGGTCTCTTCTTTACATCAGTTTCCTCATCACCAACCTTTTTAGACTGAGCAAGCGATTGTTCTATCTCAGCCCACAAGTCGTGGCTGACAGGCTCTTGGTAGTCAGCCAACTGATCTCGAAGTTTATTTGTCCAATCGTTACTCATTACTTTTCTCATTTATATGATTCAACTCTTTATTATCACTACAATCTGCCTGGCTCAGATAATCTTTCACCTTTTTGCCCAACAGCTTTTTCGCCCGTAAATATTGTGAAGCAGAACTGCTTTCTTTGATGCCTAACAGCTGTGCAATTTCTTTATGGCTTTTCTGTTCAAAAACAAACATGTTAAGAACCAGTCTGTACCCATCAGGCAATTCTCCTATCATTCTTGTCAGTTCTGCAGGCGGAACTCTTTCTACTTCAGACTCTTCATCCTCAATATCATCGGGAACTTCGTCCACGATAGTGAAGCGCTTTTGCTGCCTTACAAAGTTGACAGCTTCATTTGTCACTATCCGCAAAAGCCAAGCCTGAAGAGCGCCCTCACCCCGATATTCAAACTTTGAAATGCCGGAAAAGACTTTTATAAAACTATCTTGCACTACATCTTCAGCATCATCGCGCATAGGGATATACCTCAGCGCTACGGCCATGGCATACCCCACATAGCGTTCGTACAATCTGTGCATGGCTGCCCGACTGCCGCTATTGATGTCGTCTAAGAGTTCCTTTTCCGATTCCAATTTCAAATCCTTTTTAAAGATTAAACGATATAAAGAGAAAACCTTGCATCAAAAATGAACTTTTTTTGGCGCAAGGCACTTTTTTTTATATTTTTATATAGATCAAAGGCTATTCTGCACCTTGTTTCCCGGCACATTCAAGCCCTGTTTCTATATTATTCTATAGAGAACACTTTACCTTCCTGAGTAAGATAACTTTCCGTAAACACCTCTTTAGCTTCATTCAACAATACCTCTTCATTATCATATCTTGCACTATAATGTCCCAGAAGAAGTTTGCCTACACCCGCATTTCTGGCTATAGTTGCAGCCTGTCGAGCCGTACTGTGATAATAGAGTTTAGCCCTGTCCTCATTCTCCGAAGTATAGGTGCTCTCATGATAAAGCGCCGTAACCCCCTTTACCTTTTCTGCCAACCCCGGAACAAACCGGGTATCACTGCAATAAGCATAACTGCGGGGAGTAGCGGCAGGCATTACCAATCTGGCATTAGGTATTACATCCCCCTCCTTCGTTGTCCAGTCAGCTCCATTCTTGATGTTGTTAATCTGGCTTACAGGAATCTCGTAATAATCTATCATATCACGACGGATATGAGGCAATGTCGGTTTCTCTCTGAAGATGTACCCACAACAAGGCACACGATGCTGCAGAGGAACGGTTTCTACGGTTACAGAATGATCTTCATATACTACTTGCGACTTCTCGGTATCTACAGGAACAAATTCAATTTCATATTCCATTCCCTGCATGAAGAAATCAATCTGACGCTTAAATAAATCTCCGTAACTTTCTGGCGCATATACCTTTAACTTAGCCGTTCTGCCCAGCATACCTAAGGTAGAAAGAAGTCCCAGCAAGCCAAAGCAATGATCACCATGAAGATGCGAAATAAAGATAGCATTTATCTTAGCAAAGTGAACATGAGTGCGACGGAACTGCATCTGGGCACCCTCGCCACAATCCATCATAAAGCATTTGCCACGCATCTCAATAATCTGGGCCGAGGCACTATGCTGAAGGGTGGGCAAAGCACTGCCACACCCCAATATATATACTTTAAATGGTTCCAAAACTAAATCATAATTTACAGGTTCAACATGATGACCTTACTCTTGGCGCTTGAAAACAAAGATACCCTGAGTATTCTCCAACATAAGACTGTCAGAACCCAATTTGTCAATGGCAAAAGTATCCTTATTCAGCAAAAGTTTACCATTGAGTATCTTCCAGCTAGTCCAAGGATTAGTTTCAGCCTTCACATTGTTCTTCACCTCTCCACCTTCCAAGATATCAAAATTCTTATCCAGAGAAGTCCATTTACCCAAGAGGGATGTCAGGTTGATAATCTTCTGGGCCATCATCTCTCCATCCTCTGTCTTATAACCGATAAGAGCAATACGGTCGCCAGCCAGCAATCCTCCCTGAACAACATCAGGATTCTCATCGTCAATAAACACCGAAAGGGTGTCACCATCATCAGAAATCAGCTCCAGGCTATGCATAGAGGTTCCCTCACCGCATACACCATAGATGGTAGAATCGTTCATTACATCCTCTACCTCTACCGAATCTGCTGCACTGATAACAGGAACATTATTTTTGTTCTTACAACTGTTGGCTGCGAAAAGCGCCACCAAAGCTATTGTTACATAAACTAATTTTTTCATAACACTTTAGTTTTTATTATTATATTGATGAGTTGATAAGATTATCTGATTCACCGTTATTTATCATCCTTTTTCTCCTGAAGTTTTGCTTCATCCCATAGTTTATCCATTTCTTCTAAGCTCATATATTTCAAGTTTTTACCTTGCTTTAAGCTATGATCTTCTACGTAGTTGAAACGGCGGATAAATTTCTGGTTGGTTTTCTCCAGCGCATTATCCGGATTGAGTTTATAGAGACGTGCTGCATTGATTACTGAGAAGATGAAATCGCCCAATTCCCGGGTAGAATTCTCTTTGTCGCCTTTAGCCAGTTCCACCTTGAGTTCTTCCAGTTCCTCCTGCACTTTGTCCCACACATCTTCTTTTTCGTTCCAGTCGAAGCCTACATTTCTAGCCTTGTCCTGAATGCGATAAGCCTTGATAAGAGACGGAAGAGAATTAGGGACACCGCTCAACACCCGCTCATTTCCATCCTTCTCCTGCTGCTTGATCTGTTCCCAGGTTTTCTCAACAGAAGTAGCAGTTTTCGGCTTGCTGGCGCCAAGAGCTAAGGTTTCTTCCGAACTGGCAGTTCCAGCCTTCCCGGTTTCTGCTTCTTCAGACTCTCTATATACCACCTGTCCCTCATCGTTGATATACATATCAGGATTCGAAACCGTCCAATTTCCCTCTTCCTTCCAGTTAATGAAAGGATGGCGGAACATCAATTTATCTGCCTCCTGATTGCAAACATCGCAAATATCGAACTCGCCGTCTTCTCTGCCGATGATGCTATAGAACATCACGTGCTCCAACACATCGCCCAACTCCTTCTTGATATCCTTGTAATCGCGCTTCATCAAGGCGTCACAAAGCTCGAAAGTCTCCTCGATCGTATTCGGACGAAGACTCTCGAATGTCTGCTTTTTATCCCATGGACACTGCAGGCGCAAACGGTCCTGCACATCCAGCAAGCGGCTGAACGCCGCCAGTTTTTCTTCTTTCGTATGTCCTTTTCCTGTATTACTAACCATCGTTTTGTGCAAAAATTAATAATTTTGATGCAAAGATAGTATTTTTCGCCCAAAAATTAGTATCTTTGCACCGTTTTTTAAAGAAAAAGAAAGAAAAAGAATAAAAATTAGATATAAACAATGGAATTAGCAAGTAAATACGATCCACAAGCAGTGGAAAGTAAATGGTATCAGTACTGGCTCGACAACAAGCTTTTCAGTTCTAAGCCAGATGGTCGTGAACCTTATACAGTGGTTATCCCACCACCAAACGTAACGGGTGTGCTCCACATGGGACACATGCTCAACAATACTATCCAGGATATTCTCGTTCGCCGTGCTCGCATGGAGGGCAAGAACGCATGTTGGGTACCAGGTACCGACCATGCCAGTATCGCTACCGAGGCAAAGGTTGTAAACCGCCTCGCTCAGCAGGGCATCAAGAAGACCGACCTTACCCGCGAGGAGTTTCTCAAGCACGCTTGGGACTGGACTCACGAGCATGGTGGCATCATCCTCAAACAGCTCCGCAAACTCGGTGCCAGCTGCGATTGGGACCGCACAGCATTCACCATGGACGAGACCCGCTCTCGTGCCGTCATCCACGTATTCTGCGACCTTTACCAGAAGGGACTCATCTATCGTGGCGTGCGCATGGTTAACTGGGACCCTAAGGCTCAGACTGCACTCTCTGACGAGGAGGTTATCTACAAGGACGAGCACTCTAAGCTCTACCACTTGAAGTATTATGTAGTAGAACAGGACTGCCAGCAGGTGGATGAGGAGAACGTGATGCACAAGGATGAGAAGGGATACTATGCAGTAGTAGCAACCACCCGTCCTGAGACCATCATGGGCGACTCTGCCATGTGTATCAACCCAGAGGATAAGAAGAATACCTGGCTGAAGGGTAAGCACGTTATCGTGCCTCTCGTAAACCGCGAGATTCCTGTCATCGAGGATACATACGTAGATATCGAGTTCGGTACTGGTTGCTTGAAGGTAACTCCAGCTCACGATATCAACGACCACGCCCTCGGTTTGAAGCACGGTTTGGAAACCATCGATATCTTCAACGACAATGGTACCATCAGCGAGGCAGCAGGTCTCTATGTAGGTATGGACCGCATGGATGTGCGCAAGCAGATTTCCATCGACCTTCAGAACGCCGCTCTGATGGAGAAGATTGAGGACTATAATAATAAGGTGGGCTTCTCTGAGCGTACCAATGTGCCTATCGAGCCAAAGCTCTCTACACAGTGGTTCCTCAAGATGCAGCACTTTGCCGACATCGCCCTTCCTCCAGTAATGGACGATGATATCGAGTTCTATCCTAAGAAGTACAAGAATACCTATCGCCACTGGTTGGAGAACATCAAGGACTGGTGTATCAGCCGCCAGCTCTGGTGGGGTCACCGCATCCCAGCTTACTACTTCGACAATGCCGGCAAGAAGGATTTCGTGGTAGCTGAGACTGCAGAGGAGGCTCTGAAGCTCGCTCAGGAGAAGAATGCCAACATCAAGGCTGAGGATCTTGAGCAGGAGAGCGACTGCCTCGACACCTGGTTCTCTTCATGGTTGTGGCCTATCTCTCTGTTTGATGGTATCGAGCATCCTGACAATGAGGAGATCAACTACTACTACCCTACTTCCGACCTCGTAACTGGTCCGGATATCATCTTCTTCTGGGTAGCACGTATGATCATGGCTGGCTACGAGTATCGTGGCAAGATGCCATTCAAGCACGTATATTTCACAGGTATCGTTCGCGATAAGCTCGGCCGCAAGATGAGCAAGAGTCTCGGCAACTCACCAGACCCACTGGTTCTGATTGACAAGTTTGGTGCCGATGGTGTTCGTATGGGTATGATGCTCAGTGCTCCAGCAGGCAACGACATTCTCTTCGACGAGAGCCTCTGCGAGCAGGGACGTAACTTCAACAATAAGATCTGGAATGCCTTCCGCCTCGTGAAGGGTTGGGAAACTGCAGATATCGAGCAGCCTAAGAGTGCAGAAATCGCCGCGAAGTGGTTTGATGCCAAGCTCAAGGAGGTGAACGAGGAGATGCAGAAGCAGTTTAAGGACTACCGTATCTCTGAGGCATTGATGACTGTATATAAGCTGTTCTGGGATGAGTTCTCATCCTGGTACCTGGAGATGGTGAAGCCAGCTTACGGCCAGCCTATCGACCAGAAGAGCTACGACGCTACCCTCCGCTTCTTCGATGCCCTCCTGAAGATGTTGCATCCATTCATGCCATTCATCACCGAGGAATTGTGGCAGCACATCTACGACCGCAAGGATGGCGAGAGCATCATGCGCGAGAAGCTGGATATTCCTGCACCTACAACCGAGGAGCAGAAGTTGGCAGCCGACATTGAGGCTGTGAAGCAGATTATCGCCGGTGTTCGTACCGTTCGCAACCAGAAGAACATTGCCCAGAAGGAACAGTTGTCTCTCCAGGTAGTAGGCAAGAACGATTTCGAGGCTTACAACGACGTAACGCTGAAGATGGCGAACCTTGATAAGATTGAGGTCATCGCAGAGAAGAGTGCCGATGCGTCAAGCTTCATGGTAGGTACCGACGAGTTTGCCGTACCATTGGGCGACCTGATCGACGTAGCTGCCGAGATTGAGAAGGCAGAGGCTCAGCTCAAGCACTTGGAAGGCTTCCTGATGGGCGTACGCAAGAAGCTCAGCAACGAGAACTTCGTAGCTCACGCACCTGAGAAGGTAGTAGCCCTGGAGCGCAAGAAGGAAAGCGACTCTGTTGAGAAGATTGCTGCCCTCAAGGCAACCATCGAGGAACTCAAGAAGAAATAATAGTTTAATATTTATCATGTTAAGTGCGGAATGTTAAGTGTAAGAACTTAGCATTTCACACTTAACATTTCATATTTTCAAGAGAAACATGATCAAGAAGCTTTTCACCTTATTTATATGTACGCTATCTCTAGCAGCAACTTTCACCAGTTGTGGCGATGAAGCTATTGATGTAGAAAGCGTCAATAAGCAGACTATCTTCGTCTTCTATCCTTGGACGGGTGGAACCAACACTTCCGGTCTCACAAGTTTTTTGGAAAACAACGTTGACAGTATCTGCGAAGGTATTGTTGCCAAGAAAGGCTTGAATAATTCGCGTGTAATGGTCTTCATGAGCCAGAATTACAGGAAGAGCTATCTTATAGATCTTCAATATGACGGCAATACGAAAACCGTAATTCGCGACACTTTGAAAACATACGATGAAGCTACATATACTACAGCAGAAGGATTTGCAGAGATTCTGAATGAGGTGAAACGCCGTGCTGAAGCCCTGAATTATTCGCTCATCATCGGAGCTCATGGCTGCGGATGGACCTACAAAAGCGATTGGGTAAACTATCCTTATATGGCAAGACCTAATGCCGGTTTTGCTCAGAAAGGAAGCACCAGCTACCCTACCGCTACCGGCAATTTCAGCGGAATACAGTATGGTCCCGATCCCAACAAACCTATCACCCGCTTCTTCGGAAGCGTAAGTTTAGAAGAAAACGCTCTCGACGTTCCTACCCTTGCCGAAGGAATCAAACTCAGCGGCACAAAAATGCAATACATTCTCTTCGATGCATGCTATATGGGCAATGTAGAGACTGCATACGAACTGAAAGACGTCACTAATTTCATGATCAGTTCAAGTAGCGAAGTAATGGGAGCCGGCGTTCCATACAAAACCATATGGAGTTACCTCAACAGTTCTGCACCCAACTACTCAGGATTTGTCAACGGAGTTGTCAATTTCTACAAGAATAGTAGCGATCCATTCTGCAACATGGCGGCCATCGACTGCAGACAGATGGACAATCTAGCCCAAGTGATGAAGGAAATCAACAGCAAATATACCCTCTCATCATCCGTTCCGCTCGATTCCATACAGCCTTTGGATGGTTTCTCTCCCAACCTCTTCTACGATATGAGTGTATACATAGACAGTCTTGTTCCGAGCGGCTATCTGAAAGACAAATATACTTCACAGATGAAACTCACTATCAAAGCTGCTGCTCATACCGAACAGGCTTATACAGGGTTAATGAGTTATAGAGGTACAACCTTTAAAGTGAAAAATTATTGCGGTCTTTCTATCTCCGACCCTAGCCAGCACAGCGTAGCTATCAAGGGCAGAGAGAAAACAGCATGGTGGAAAGCTACACACTAATAAGCAATGAAGAGTGAAAGAAACTCCTTATTGGCTTTTAAGAAAAATATTATATAAAAGAATACATGATGGAATATTTTATCATTGAGAATAACGGACAGCAAGCGGGTCCATTCAGCCTGGAGCAACTCGTCCAGAAGGCTATCACACCCGAGACCCTTGTTTGGGCCCAAGGCATGAAAGACTGGACTCCAGCTTGGAAAATAGCAGAACTGAAGACTGTTCTTGAAACTGTAGAAGCTATCAAGGCTAATACAGCCAACAAAGAAAATGCAGAAGGAACATCAGCAGATGCAGCCGGCAACAACGGGACAGAAGCAGCAAACTTTCAGGCTGCAAACCAGCAGGGTTTCCAGCAGGCACAGCAGGAAGCTTACCAGCAAGGCTTTCAGCACGGCGCAGCAATGAACCAGGGCTACAGACAGGAACCGGAAAAGAAAAAATCGAGCAAGACCCTCTGGAAAATCATCTTAGGGCTTATCGTACTTCTCTTCCTGGTTTTCGCCATAACCAATCCAGGACCTGATGCCCATAAAGAAAAGGTAAAGACTGAGGCAGCCAAGGCTATCGACAAGGCTACAGAAACCAGTGATAACAACTTCTTCACCCAAAGCATCCGTTCCATTGCCAAGATGATGGCAGGAAGCGCTATCGATGAAGTGATGAACCAGCTCTTCGAATACCACAACTATATCGTATGCTCTAAGGGAACCGTTGAGTTTAATGGCAAGCAGCACACCGTAAGCTTCGGAATCCTTGGCAGCGTTTACACGATGAATGCTGATGATATGGTGAAGGCGCTGGAAGGTGCCGACAATCTGCAGATAGAAGAAACCACCAGCTCATCAACCGATGAATCCCCTTCGGTAAGCGATAATAACAGCGATGGTTCAGAAGAAGACGGACTGGGCGCTTCTGTTCAGAAAAAACTGGAAGACAAGGCAAACCAGGCCATGGATCAGGCTGCCGACAAGGTAAGCAAGAAACTGGAAGAGAAAATCAACCAAAAACTCGATGAAGCAACCGATTCTTCAACCGTAGAAAAGATTCTCGACAAGATTCTGGAACTGATCTAGCATCAGAAATCCGAAGAAACATAAGAAATATGACACATTCCTCAATATGACAGCATGGCGGCTTGACGTATATCAAGCCGCCATTGCTGTTTAGTTGACGTGTATCAAAAAAAGCCCCTTTTTCATCATTTTGTCATGTCTTTGTGACAGATATTCAAGAAAAAGGCATTACCTTTGCACCAGAAAACAGTGAGATTGTAATAAGGATAATGTAAAACAGGAGACCTCACATGGAGGCTCCACAAAGAAAGAAAGGAAACAAATTATGATGACGACAGTAATGATTCTTACAGTTGTGGCAGCTATGATTGCCAAGGCTGTAAATGTAAACAACAACATGGAGATGGGCAAGTAAAATTGACCACCGTTCATGAACAAAAGGAAAAAGAAAATGGCAGAAATGCCAAGTATTAATTTTTAAAAAAAGGATAACGATTATGAAAACAATGTATGCAAACATCAAGAAGGCCTTGAAGGCTATTCTTGCAAATTACATGACCGCAATGGAAATGTATGGTGAGGCTTTGAACAGAAGCCGTGGTTGTGCTTGCGTATAAGGGTTCCAATCCCTTCATGCTGCGGCATAAACTAGATTGAAAGCAAAAAGTAATTACGTTTAAATAAAGAAAAAGCGTGTAAGTTACCATACTTACACGCTTTTTTTGTATCTTTGCAACCGGTTAGTAAAGATTTTAAAAAGAAGAAACGATGAACTCACAAGATATGATCAGCAGGCTGGAATCGAAAGGCATTCGGCCAACCGCCAACCGCATACTCGTAATGAAGACCCTGATGGGCGAACAGAACCCGCAGAGTCTGAGCAATCTGGAACGAAAGATGGTTTCGATGGACAAGTCGAGCATCTTCCGTACCCTTACCCTCTTTCTGGAACATGATGTGGTACATGCCTTCGAAGATGGGCGAGGCGTACTCTGCTACGAACTCTGCGAAGAAAAAGGGGCTTGCGATCATCACGACGGGCATATTCATTTCTACTGCGAATCTTGCCAGCGTTCCTTCTGTATGGAGGATATCCATATTCCAAGTTTCGAGCTGCCCGAAGGCTTTTACCCCCACTCTATTTCCTTTGTCATCAAAGGCGAATGCCCGGATTGCAGAAAGAAACACTAGTAAAGCGAAAGGTGCATTCTGCGTTAATTTAGCATAAATATTTTTGAAATTCTATTGCTTTTCCGATATTATCATTACTTTTGCAAGCGATTATCACGGGGTGCTGAAAGATTCGGCTGAGATGATACCCATAGAACCTGATGCAGGTAATGCTGTCGCAGGGATATTTGATAGCGCTTTATTCTTTCTCTTAAGGCTTTCATCTGGAAGTTCACCGTGTTTGATTACATATTTGCTTATCATCGCTTTCGGGCGATAGAAAAGCGTAAACAAACGGATTATTCATCATATAAAACGAACAGAATATGAAAGTAACTATCAACAACAAAGAGACCGAGACACAGGCTAAAACCATCAGGGAGTTAGCCCAGGAACTCGATTTGCCAGCTACAGGAGTTGCAGTAGCTATCTGTAACGAAATGGTGCCTCGTGATGAATGGGAAAACACAATCATCGCAGAAGGAGCAGACATCGTTATCGTAAAAGCGTTCTGCGGAGGATAACGGTCCCAGAATACTGCGGAAAAGAATCACCCAAAAATACTTTTCCTACAGAAATGAAAACAAAAATAACAACTCTATAATAAAACAATGGAAAAATTAGTAATCGCAGGCAGAGAGTTTAACTCACGCCTCTTCTTGGGCACAGGAAAGTTTAACAACAATGCCCTCATGGCTGAAGCCATCAAAGCATCAGAAACAGAAATGGTAACCGTTGCCATGAAGCGTATCGAACTCGAAGACAAGCAGGACGACCTGCTCTCTCATATAGTGCAGAACCCAAATATCCAGCTCCTTCCAAACACCAGTGGCGTGCGCAACGCCGAGGAGGCTGTCTTCGCAGCACAGATGGCTCGCGAGGCTTTTGGAACCAACTGGCTCAAGCTCGAAATCCACCCAGACCCTCGCTATCTTCTTCCAGACTCTATCGAGACACTGAAGGCTACCGAGAAACTGGTAAAACTCGGTTTCGTGGTATTGCCATATTGCCAGGCAGACCCTACCCTCTGCAAGCACCTCGAAGAGGCTGGTGCTGCTACCGTGATGCCACTTGCTGCACCTATCGGTACTAACAAGGGATTGAGAATGAAGGACTTCCTGCAGATCATCATCGAGCAGGCTACTGTTCCAGTTGTAGTAGATGCAGGTATCGGTGCACCTAGCCACGCTGCCGAAGCCATGGAGATGGGTGCCAGTGCTTGCTTGGTTAACACAGCTATCGCCGTTGCCGGTGACCCTGTAGAGATGGCTAAGGCATTCAAGGAAGCAGTAGTATGCGGTCGCCGTGCTTACGAGGCAGGTCTCGGAGCCATCAGCGATTGTGCTGAGGCAAGTTCTCCTCTCACCGCATTCCTCAACGATTAATTATAATATAGATAATAAAAGGCATGAAGGATGAAGGCAAAGAAGCAAGAACGCTCTTTTTACCTTTTTACCCTTTTACCTTTTTACCTTAAAAAAATTATGCCAAACGATAAGAAAGCTTACGCCCAGAGAGAAAAGGCGTATATGCAGGGAAAACTCTTCCCACAGATCAAGGTTGGAATGACCAAGGTTAACCTCACTCCTACTGTTGTGAAGGATGAGCGCGGCATTCCTCATACTGAGCCAAACGCTCCGGTTTACATCTACGATACCAGCGGTCCTTACAGCGACCCTAACTATCAGGTAGATTTGAAGAAAGGCTTGCCAAGAATGCGCGAGCAGTGGATTCTCGACCGCAACGATACCGAGCAGCTCAAGGAGGTTACCAGCGAGTATGGCAAGCAGCGCCTTGCTGACCATAGCCTCGACCACCTCCGCTTCGAGCACATCCAGTTGCCTCGCCGTGCACAGGCTGGCAAGCACATCACCCAGATGGCTTATGCCAAGGCTGGCATCATCACTCCAGAGATGGAGTACGTGGCTATCCGCGAGAACATGAACTGCCAGGAGTTGGGCATCGATACCCATATCACTCCTGAGTATGTACGTGATGAGATTGCACGCGGACGTGCCGTTCTTCCTGCCAACATCAACCACCCGGAGAGCGAACCGATGATCATCGGCCGCAACTTCCTCGTGAAGATCAATACCAACATCGGTAATTCTGCCACTACCTCCAGCATCGAGGAAGAGGTGGATAAGGCTGTATGGTCTTGCAAGTGGGGAGGCGATACCTTGATGGACCTCTCTACCGGTGACAACATCCACGAAACCCGTGAATGGATTGTACGCAACTGCCCTGTGCCAGTAGGAACCGTGCCTATCTACCAGGCTTTGGAGAAGGTAAACGGCAAGGTAGAGGATCTGAACTGGGAGGTATTCCGTGATACCCTCATCGAGCAGTGCGAGCAGGGTGTTGACTACTTCACCATCCATGCCGGCATCCGTCGTCACAACGTGCATCTCGCCGATAGCCGTCTCTGCGGAATCGTGAGCCGTGGCGGTAGTATCATGAGCAAGTGGTGTCTCTATCACGACCAGGAAAGTTTCCTCTATGAGCACTTCGACGATATCTGCGACATCGTGGCACAGTACGACGTAGCCCTTTCTTTGGGCGATGGTCTGCGCCCAGGCTGTATAGCCGATGCCAACGATGCAGCCCAGTTTGCCGAGTTGGATACCATGGGCGAGCTTGTTACCCGTGCCTGGGACAAGAACGTGCAGGCATTCATCGAGGGTCCTGGTCACGTGCCATTGCAGAAGATCAAGGAGAACATGGAGCGCCAGCTCGACCACTGTCACGAGGCACCATTCTACACCCTCGGCCCATTGGTTACCGATATCGCTCCAGGTTACGACCACATCACATCAGCCATCGGTGGCGCCCAGATTGCATGGCTCGGCACCGCCATGCTCTGCTATGTAACACCTAAGGAGCACCTCGCCTTACCTAACAAGGAGGATGTGCGTACAGGTGTGGTAACCTATAAGATTGCCGCTCATGCAGCCGATTTGGCAAAGGGTCATCCAGGTGCAACCATCCGCGACAACGCCCTCTCCAAGGCCCGCTTCGAGTTCCGCTGGAGAGATCAGTTCCACCTCTCTCTCGACCCAGAGCTCGCCTTGAAGTATTTCGAGGAGGCAGGTCATACAGACGGTGAGTACTGCACCATGTGTGGTCCAAACTTCTGTGCAGCCAAGTTGACACACGATTTGAGAAAGTTTAAAAAGTAAGAAAATGTTTTCAGACGAATTAAAGAATATCAGTTGGGAGGAGACCACGGAGCGCATTGCTCGAATGACCGATAATGATGTGCGTCGTGCCCTTGCCAAGGACCATTGCGATGTGAACGACTTCATGGCGCTGATTTCACCTGCAGCCGAGCCATACTTGGAGGTAATGGCGCGTCTTTCCCGCAAATATACCGAGGAGCGCTTCGGCAAGACCATGTCGATGTTCATTCCTCTCTACATCACCAATTCATGCTCTAACTCCTGCGTGTATTGCGGTTTCCATCGTGAGAATCCGATGGCTCGTACCATCCTCACCCCAGAGCAGATTGAGAACGAGTATAAAGCCATCAAGCAGCTGGCTCCATTCGAGAACATCCTTCTCGTTACGGGCGAGAACCCAGCCAAGGCTGGCACCCCATATCTTGCCAAGGCAATCGACATCGCCAAGAAGTATTTCTCTAACGTGAAGATAGAGGTAATGCCGCTCTCTACAGAGGATTACAAGACCCTCGCCGACCATGGTATGAACGGCGTCATCTGCTTCCAGGAGACCTACAACCACGAGCACTACAAGCTCTACCACCCACGTGGCATGAAGAGCAAGTTTGAGTGGCGCTGCGATGGTTTCGACCGCATGGGTATGGCAGGCGTTCACTCCATCGGTATGGGTGTGCTCATCGGCTTGGAGAAGGAATGGCGCACAGATGTAGTAATGATGGCTCATCACCTGCGCTACCTGCAGAAGCATTACTGGAAGACCAAGTACAGCGTGAACTTCCCTCGTATGCGCCCTGCACAGAACGAAGGTTTCCAGCCAAACTGCTTCATGACCGATAAGCAGTTGGCACAGGCAACTTTCGCCATGCGTATCTTCGACCACGATGTAGATATCTCCTACTCTACCCGTGAACCAGCCTACATCCGTGACAACATGGCAACACTGGGTGTCACCACCATGTCGGCAGAATCAAAGGTAAATCCTGGCGGTTATCATACCTATCCTCAGGCATTGGAGCAGTTCACCGTAAGCGATGAGCGTACCGCCAAGGTAATCAATGCGAGATTGAAGGAATTGGGCAGAGAGCCAGTCTGGAAGGATTGGGATGCCTCATTCGATTTCTTCGGAAATATCGCAAACGGATAAAGAAGATGTAATTAAACAGAATAAAAAAAAGAGTGTATCATAAATTCATGACACACTCTTTTTTGTTAATATTCTCAGACTGACGCCCCTATAATAGATCATTTCAGATAGATGGTCTGTGTTTTCCCCGTGATATCAGTTACCACGACAATCCCCCCATCATGAATCTCGACCTTCTCATATTTGGCATCAACTATCACCTTGCCTTTTAAGGTCATAATACCCCAATATCTTGGAATCTCTTCAAAGGCACAATAGGCACCAACAGGTTGCGCTATGCTGCGATAAAGGGGTGGCACGACAACTCTTCCATCCACTTTTATGCCCCATTTCTTTCCAGCCTGATATAATTCCACATGTCCTGCTTCTGACTTCTCATGCAAAAGAAGCATCTCGTTTGCTTCCTTTTTCTTCTCCTGTAACATCATCTCATCATAGTATTTCTTGCCAAGGCGAGGCATTACAATATGAAGATCTTCATTTTCATTCTTTGGGTTATTGCATCCAATATAGGTCTTCTTCAAATATGAATCCACCAGGTAGTAGTCCTGCTTGCTGTCCATAACCACGATACAACCACAACGAAGAGTGGCACACTTCCAATACACATGTTCATAATCACCACGCAAGAAACATACTCGATTACTATCTATAGTAGCCTTCATCATCAAGCCATTGCCTCCTTCATAATAGTACCATTCCTGGCAACCACTATCTACTAAATAATTATAACGATATATCAGGTAATCCCCAAAATTGAACAGGTCATATTTGGAAGGGCAATATGGCCAAGAGAAATGTTCGTAGGTGCGAGACATATAAACATCTCCATATTTGATGAACTCCCAACCTTCTAGCGTAACCACCTTTGGAACATCGTAAACATTGGGACCATCGTCAATAATAGCTCCAGACAACAGGTCATAATAGCAGACCTCCTTTCTGCAATGTCGGTAGAACAGGATGTTGCCATCCAACAGTTTCATGTCATAGTAATCGCCTGGCTCCAAGACTTGTTCTCCTTGTCGGTTCACTACCGTCATCTTCCCATCAGGAAGCTTGATGATGGCAAACTCCCCTCTACTGTCCACAAACTCACGATACTGTATCGTTTGGAGCAATTCTTCATGGCTCATCACCATCATCATTTCTGAGTCTGGATGAATCTGAATATCGTCTTGCTTCTCGTTCATCAGGAAAAACTCTCTATCCTTCGGAGTCTCCTTTCTCTTGCCAACTTTCAGCTTTCCCTCGAACATAGCATTCCAGTTCCATACTTGCGAAGGCAACCCGAACACCCGATATAGTCCCACATTATCTATAATTACGCAGTTCTTCTTTCCCTTAGCCACTCGCAATCCACGTCCCACCATCTGCAGATACTTGGCAAGCGACAAGGTAGGACGAGCCAACTGCACAAACTCAATATCCGGACAGTCAAAACCCTCCGAGAATATGTCCACATTCACCAACACCTGTATAGAAGCAAGTCTATCGCCAACTCCATCAGCAACCCGCAAGCAAGTAGCATCCAGGCGGTCCCATCCCGCACAATCTGGCGAGACCTTTGATGGTCCGCCAACCTTAGAGCGTAGCGGTTCCGAGCGACGAGGAGGAGCGGTTTCCTCCCTCGCTCCTGAGGAGAGAGGGCCGGGGTGAGAGGTGGAGCCCTCTTTAATGGTAAAGAGGGACGGGGTGATTTTAGAAGAATTGACAGGGTGATTCGAAAAAGAAAGATTAGAAGCTTTGAACCTTTCAATAAGTTCTTTTCGTAAAGAACTTGGCGTTTTACTATCAATAGCAACAGCCGCTATGCCGTGTTCTCTGTAGAACTCGGCAATAGCATTAGCATGACTGATATTGATAGCATACACGATGCCCTTTCTATCTTTACCATATTCTTCCAAACTCCGATAGAGCCTTTCGATGCTCGGCTTTTTATTCAGCAACATATCCATTTCTTTGTTCTGGTAGTCACCATCAGCCCCTCGCTTCTGCAAGGAGTCGATGAGCCGTTGCGTCACACCATCCGATTTGATGCTCACAAAATCATATGTCGCCAATCTTCCCTTGCTGATAAATTCAGGAACACTCCACGACTGCACCAAGACATCAAACAAATCCGTGAATCCCTTACCATTCAATCGGCAAGGAGTAGCCGTCAGTCCCAGGAACTTAGCTTTCGGGAATCTATCCCACATTCCCTTGTAAGTCTTGGCAAGCGCATGGTGCGCCTCGTCAATCACTATCATTCCCGGTTCTTCCTCTATCTCGTCATAGTGCTTCGACAACCATTGTATCGACACAGCCTTGATAGGAACATTGAATGCGCTAGCCGACAAACAATCTGGCGAGACCTTTGATGGTCCGCCAACCTTAGAGCGTAGCGGTTCCGAGCACCGAGTAGGGCGGTTTCCTCCCTCTCCCCTGAGGGTGAGAGGGTCGGGGTGAGAGGTGGAGCCTCCCTTAAGGGTAAGGGAGGACGGGTGGGTTTTCGAAAAATTCCCCTCTTTAATGGTAAAGAGGGACGGGGTGATTTTAGAAAAAACTCTTTCAATAGTTTCTCGAATCTGAGAAACCAGCTCCCTTCTATGGGCAACAATCCAAACATTGCAATTAGAATGTTCCCTCAAAAACGATTCTACGACCGAAGCGAGTAGAACCGTTTTACCCGTACCAGTTGGCATTTGTGCCATTACGGACCGATGAAGGCGCAACGCCTTCTCAATCCGTTCCTTCATATCCTCTTGGTAATCAAAAAGCTTGATTACATTCATATTTTCAAATTATAATTAAATATTGTTATTTTTTCGCCTTATCGGTTGACTATTCCGTATAATTTTACTATCTTTGTCAACCAGAAGATAGAATGATTAATTATGGAACTAAAAGATATATTTTCTAAGCGACTGCGCAACGCACGTCTGATGCGAGGCTTGTCCATGCAACAACTCTGTGTGATGATGAATGATATTGTCACCAAACAATCCGTGTCCAAATACGAACGAGGCGAGAGTATGCCAGACAGTACCATTCTCATCGCATTATGCAAAGCCCTGAACATTTCCCCCGACTATCTGTTTCGTGAAAATCGTTCAGCTCTCAATAATGTTCATTACCGCAAACTAACTCGCCTGAGTGCTAAGGAAGAGAAATCCATCAATCTCATGGTGGAAGATACCATTGAACGCATCAATGAAATAGAAGACATTTGTGGCATCGAAAGACATTTTGATGCTTCCTCCTTTACTTGCCAAGTAAAGTCTTTAAATGATGTTTTCAGCGCTGCAACCAAACTCCGCACCGATTGGAATATCGGCAATGCCGCTATTACAAACGTCATCAACATCTTAGAGACCAATGGTATCATTGTGGTAGAAGTAGAAGCTTCTGACGCTTTCTCTGGTCTCAATGGCACATTGGAAAATGGGACTCCTGTCATTGTCATTAACAAACAGATGAGCACCGAGCGTAAGCGTTTCACTGCGCTTCATGAATTAGGTCATGCATTGCTTCATTTTCCAGAAGACATGGATGAAAAGATGGAAGAACAATACTGCAATATTTTTGCCAATGAAGTTTTGATGCCAAGACAAACTTTCTTTCAGTCTATTGGTGAGAAACGCCACGACATAGCTTTAGTAGAGTTGAAGAACCTTCAATCAGAATTTGGAATATCCGTTGATGCCTTGATGTATAAGGCAAGATATCTTGATGTCATATCAGAAAATCGCTATACAACCTATTGGAAGAAGAAAAATTTCGATTCCAATTTCAAATCACAGGTAGAGAAAAGCATCATTGATGACGAGCACAGCACCAGATTCGAGAACCTTATCTATCGTGCCCTGTCAAGTGGCTTGATTACAGAATCCAAGGCTGCCGTCTTACTCAACAAGACGACAGAGGAAGTATTACATAATTTCGTTCTTGCCTAATGGAAATAGTAATCAGCGATACCAATATATTCATAGACTTATGGAATATTGGACTTTTGGAACGATTCTGTGAGCTTCCTTTGTCAATCCACACCACCGACTTTATTATCGGTGAGCTAAAAACACAAGGAGTGAAAGATGCGATTGCTCAATTACACCAAGAAGGAAAAATCACAATCAAAACTTTCAAAAGCAATGAGTATGCAGAGATTATGTCACTTCAAGATAAGAATCTCTCTTTCCAAGACTGCACAGTTTTATATTACGCATTGAACGGTGATTATAAACTCTTGACTGGCGATCGTAACCTTCGAGTAATAGCAGAACGGCATGGGCTTCAAGTTTCAGGAATAATATATGTGATGGACGAACTTCTTCACTATGATATTCTATCGAAAGAAGAATATATAACCAAGCTTAAAGCCTTGCTGGAGTCCAACCATCGCCTTCCGACAAAGGAAATTATGAAACGAATCGAGGATTCTCTTTGATAATGTTATGATAACAGACATAGAAAGTGCAACCTTTGAAATTTAAGCGTTATGATACAGAATAAATTATTCCGTGATTGCCTCGCTGCGATACCTGCCGAGCAAAAGGCAGAGTTCGATTTGTCTTTCGGTATTGCCGAGCGCATTAGTGAGATTCAGAAAGCCAAGGGTCTCACCCAAAAGGATTTTGCCCGCTTGCTCAACAAGCGAGACTCAGAAATCTCAAAATGGCTAACAGGCAGACATAACTTCACAACTCAAACCATTGCTCGTATAGAAACAGCTCTAGGTAGTAAACTCATCAGCATAGCCCATTGATTGGGCTATGCTAATAAAAAACTTAATGCGTTTTAAACACCTAACGCAATAATTATGGTATCCCCAACTTTACGGAAGATTACTTATGGAGTTAATTGGTATCGACCGCCGACAACAACATCACGAACTTTGTCTTGCTGTTTAATTGTTTCTTGCCTTGTACCATAATTTGAATATTTTTAAATCACGGTGCAAAGGTACGAAACTTTATCTAGGCCCACAATACAGCATTAACCGAATACTTACAGGATATCTACAGTCATACCAAATAATAAGACATATGAATAGCCTTATCTTTAATACGTTTTACCATACCTAAAACATCATACACTATTTTTTCTGCATCTTCGGGAGAAATCGGTCTTGGATTTCTGGCATAAGAATGAGCATATGCACCGCGTATTGATTTTAGTTGAGCCAAAGCAGAAGTTTCATTTGGGTTTCTTGGAACCTCAATGCCTATTGGCTGAAGTAGTTTACGCAAATATTTGATATCTATACCATGATTTTCTTGCATTGCATATCTACTAAGTTCACTTTTTCTTTCAGAAATCCGTTTTAGCAAATAGTCATTGAAAATATCAGGCCATTGACTTTCATCATTGATACTTTTCTGATGATCATCAAAATGCAATAGGCATAATGTGGCATAAGAAAATTTCCTCGGATTACCCTTAAACTCACTTTCTATCCTATCGACAGAATATAAAGTTACATCCTCTATAAATTCCTCAAAAGCTGCATGAGACAAAATACAAAAGGAATGCACATCAAGGCTATAATCAGAAGGATGCTCCATAGGATCTTTATGAGTATCAATATAGCGAATTAACAATTCAGCAATGTGATCTTCTAAAGCTGAAAAGCGGTCATTTAACTCTTTGCTCGACATATTCAAAAGGAGACACAAGTTTTAATCCATATACTTCATTAACTATATCTTGGATTCGAGAATATCTAATTTTATAATTTTCCATATTTTTTGTTGATCCATCAATAGTTGCTTGAAAATCTGTATCAACTTCAAATAGCTTTTTATACGCCAATACAAAATTACGATTATTTTCTTCTGTCAACTTTGTTTCATCCACTTTATCAAAGAAATAAACTAAGACTTCCAAGAGAACACGGTTAAACTGTTTATTTCGTTCACCATTTTTATACTTTCGTGCAACAATATCACAAGCACCAAAAACTTCAATTAGTTTATGAATTGTATCGTAAGTATCCGCTCAACGCCGTATTGCATATCTCA